>ERZ1034723.21-NODE-21-length-95088-cov-14.684257_pt1 | contig 95088 bp, 74 predicted proteins | sample MGYA00520637_ERZ1034723 | MGnify/ENA primary metagenome ERZ1034723 (study PRJEB33766, sample SAMN09781719) | gut metagenome | biome: gut microbiome | host: Homo sapiens | place: Madagascar | study: EMG produced TPA metagenomics assembly of the PRJNA485056 data set... | reverse complement strand
GGTAAGCGACATGGATGGCAGCGTAAAGGCGGCCCCGTCATGATGAGAAGCACTTCGCCACTTTCCTTTAGAAAATCCACAGTTGTAGCTAGCATCTGAGTCCAGGGCGGGCAGTCCTTTCTGCGTGGATTTTAGAACAATTATTTCACTAACTCTCAATTTACCACGTAAAAACCGCTGCAGGCTTGCGCCCACAGCGGTTTTATTTTTCTCAGCTTACTGCTGAGCCACATCCTTCATGGAGAAGCTGATTCTTCCCATCTTATCCTTGCCCAGGCATACTACTGTTACTACGTCTCCCAGGGTCAGGACATCTTCTACACGGTTGATTCTCTCCTTAGCGATCTTGGAGATGTGTACCATGCCTTCCTTACCGGGTGCGAATTCGATGAATGCACCGAACTCCTTGATGCTTACTACCTTGCCCTTGAAGATCTGACCTTCCTCGAAGTCAGTTGTGATGATCTTCACCATCTCCAGAGCCTTATCCATCATTTCCTTATCAGTACCGCAGATAGATACCTTACCGTCATCGGTAATATCGATCTTCACACCGGTACGTGCAATGATCTCATTGATGGTCTTACCACGCTGACCTACTACATCACCGATTCTGTCGGGATCGATCTGAATGGAGATGATCTTGGGAGCGTACTTGCCAACCTCTGTTCTGGGAGCAGAGATTGCAGGCTTCATGCAGGTATCCATGATGAACAGTCTTGCATCACGGCATCTTGCGATAGCACCTTCTACGATAGGTCTGGTCAGACCATGGATCTTAATATCCATCTGGATAGCAGTAATACCTTCGGTAGTACCGGTTACCTTAAAGTCCATATCTCCGAAGAAGTCTTCCAGTCCCTGGATATCGGTCAACAGTACGAAATCGTCATCGGTCTCGCCGGTTACCAGACCACAGGAGATACCTGCTACCATCTTCTTGATGGGTACGCCTGCTGCCATCAGGGACATGCAGGAAGCACAGGTGGAAGCCATGGAGGTGGATCCGTTGGATTCAAAAGTCTCAGATACGGTACGAATTGCATAAGGGAACTCGTCCTCACTGGGCAGTACAGGGATCAGGGCTCTCTCAGCCAGAGCGCCGTGACCGATCTCACGTCTTCCGGGTCCGCGGGAAGGCTTGGTCTCACCTACGGAATAGGAAGGGAAGTTATAATGATGCATATATCTCTTGCTTACTTCGTTCTCATCCAGACCATCGATCTTCTGCTGCTCGGACAGAGGTGCCAGAGTACATACATTACAGATCTGTGTCTGTCCACGGGTGAACATAGCGGAACCATGTACACGGGGGATGATATCTACCTCTGCTGCCAGAGGACGGATCTGGGTAATCGCACGGCCATCGGGACGCTTGTGATCCTTCAGGATCATCTTACGAACAGTCTTCTTCTCATACTGATATACAGCCTCACCTAAGATAGCCAGCCACTCTTCGTTCTCAGCGAAAGCCTCGGTCAGCTTGTCGGTGATCACGCGGATGTTCTCCTCACGGGTCTGCTTGTCATCGGTAAATACTGCCTCTTCCATCTCCGCAGGAGATACGATCTCCTTCATAGCCTCGAACATTTCAGCGGGAACCGCACAGCTGGTGTACTCGTGCTTCTTCTTGCCGACTTCTGCTACAATCTTGTCAATGAAAGCGATGATGGTCTGGTTCACTTCGTGAGCCTTGTAGATAGCTTCGATCATGGTAGCCTCAGGAATCTCATTAGCACCTGCTTCGATCATGATCACTTTCTCTCTGGTAGAAGCAACGGTCAGGTTCAGATCACCCTTCTTCCACTGCTCCTGGTTGGGATTGATGATGAACTCACCATCGATCATGCCTACCTGGGTCATAGCGCAGGGACCATCAAAAGGAATATCAGAAATGCAGGTAGCGATAGCAGCACCGATCATTGCTACCAGCTCGGGACGACACTCGGGATCTACGCTCATTACCATGTTGTTCAGGGTTACGTCGTTACGGTAATCCTTGGGGAACAGGGGACGCATAGGTCTGTCGATGACACGGCTGGTCAGAATAGCGTTCTCGCTTGCCTTGCCCTCTCTCTTATTGAAGCCGCCGGGGATCTTACCCACAGCGTACATTTTCTCTTCGTACTCTACACTCAGAGGGAAGAAATCGATACCGTCTCTGGGCTTCTCGGAAGCAGTTGCGGTACAGAGAACAGTGGTATCACCATAGTGCATGAATGCACATCCGTTTGCCTGCTTACCTACACGGTTGATATCAACCACCAGAGGTCTGCCTGCAAGATCCATCTTGTAACTTTGATACATAAATTCCTCCTATCCATCGTACGTGACTTTATCTTTTGTGTTCCTCATGGGACACTCTTATCACTCTACGATATAAATAATTTAATAAATATTTCCACGGTCTGGAGGATTACCGAAACTACTGAAAAATTCATGTTGTTTCTCCCAACATACCCTTTTCAGCGGTCTCGGGGCTCACTTCCATACCGCTTGTTACCCAAAGCAATGACAGAGTATCTGTCATCACATACACAGAGAAAGCGGAGCGCCGATGTAATCGGCAGACCCCGCTCACCAGTCAGCATTATTTTCTTAAGCCAAGCTTCTCGATTAATGCACGATATCTCTCGATATCCTTCTTCTTCAGGTAATCCAGAAGACCACGTCTCTGACCTACCATCTTCAGCATACCACGACGAGAATGATGATCCTTGGGGTTCTCCTTCAGATGATCGGTAAGCTCCTGGATTCTTGCAGTCAGGACTGCTACCTGTACCTCAGGTGAACCGGTGTCACCGGGGGTTCTTGCATACTCGTTCATGATGGCTGTTTTCTTTTCCTTAGAAATCATTTCTTTTTCCTCCTGTTTTTTAAACGCCTGATACTAAGACTAAGGTCGGAGTGTCCGTAATCTGAGCATCGGCTAATCATACTGTTTCAATATAGCACAATAATCTTCTGTTGTAAATACACTTTTTATTTTCTGGCAGCACGTTTCTGTACTTTTTCTTCATACATCAGGCTGTCAGCCTGTTTCACATAATCCGCAAAGGTCAGATCGCTGTCCGGATCTGTCACTACCGTTCCGATACTCATGGTCAGCGAGAATGGAAGCTTCTGTGCCTTTCCCTCCGCCTCCAGTGTTCTGCGGATCCTATGGACCAGATCTCTCGAGGCTTCATCGGACTGATACGTCTGTATCAGGACGAATTCATCGCCGCCGGTTCTGGCAGGCACCGCATCACGACTGCTGCACTGCATCAATGCCCTGGCTGCCGCACAGATAGCCATATCGCCATATTCATGGCCGAACGTGTCGTTGATATATTTGAGCCTGTCGAGATCCACAAACAGTATCAGCAGTTTCCGATGATTCCGTTTTGAGATCCGGAACGCTTTCTCTCCCAACTGTTGGTATCCCATCCGATTATACATACCGGTCAGGGTATCCATGATATACAACGAGGATAATTTTTTATTCATATATGCGAGCATTTCTTTTTTATGAAGGTTCTCCATGGAACGGGTCAATGCATTCATGATCTGGAACAAATACTGCTTCTCCATAAGATAGACCGCATTACGGATGACCACATAGCCCACCGTACGCTCTCCGAAATGCAGCGGCAGGAACAGAAAATCCTGTCCCGGCTTCGGATAGTCAAATGTGGGGAAGATTCCGTCCACTTCCTGTCTGTCCAGATCCAGTCTCTGGTCTCTCTCATAGGCAAAGGTCATCTGCATCTGTCTCGGATAACCGTGTACATAAAAGCCTTCGTCAGAAGGTGCCGCATCCAGGTGAATACTCTTCTCCGCCTCTTTTTTATAAGCATTCAGATGATCATCCAGTACAAGATACATAGCATCGCATTTCAGGGAAGGAATGCATTGAGGGATACAATACATCATCTCCTCCACCGTATTGCACTGCATCATTTCCGCTTCCATGGAGAGTACTTCCTCATCGAATTCTTCGCTCTCCACACCGTACATGATCTGATCCTTCAGATGCCCCCTGGCATCCCGGCTACTACCCTTTCCACAGCCACAGCTCTCCTGCCACAGCATTTCCGTTTCGGTGAAATTGTATTTGGGTACATTCTCCCCTGCCCAGAGCCGCAGGAGTACATCCATCCCCTGGTAAGCAGCTTCTTCCCGGATATGTCCCACAGTTGTAATGCTGGGTGTGTAGAAGCCAGCCTTGTCAAAATTATCAAATCCGGTGATACGGAAATCGTCCGGTGCATGAAATCCCATCTGTGCTGCCGCTTCGCATACCGCGACCGCAACATTGTCATTAATACAGATCACAGCGTCCGGGAGCTCCTTGTGCCGGTCCCATAGATGTTTATACCCTTCCAGTCCGCTCTTATAATCAAAGGAACCGTACCAGATATCATCCTTATGAATCTTAATCTTATGTTCTTTGGCATAATCCAGCATGCCCTGCAGGCGGCAGCTGCTCTCATAATTATCCTGTGCTCCCACTAACAGCCAGAACTTTTTACAGTCATGCACCTCATGAAGATGTGCGATAACCTGCTTCATGGCCGAATAGTTATCAATCCCCACATAATAAAAGTCTCCCAGCTCATTGGCAATGGATACTACCGGACGCCCCGATCGCTTTGCATTGCTGATCACGTCCGCAAGCACCGCAGGAGAACTGATATTATTTAATTCCAAAATAATTCCGTCAAAGTCGGACAGCTCCGGCAGATTGTAAATATTGTACTCTGCCCTATTGTATCCGGCATCCCTGCTCCAGTTACCTGTACTGTTGAAAATGTACAGATTGACATCCTCCCCGGTCTCCCGGATCCTCTGCAGGATTCCCGCCGGTAAGGCATATGTGAACAAACGTCTCCAACCGTCCGTGATCAAAGCTACTTTGCGCATACCCATCACCCAATTCGTTTCATTATATTTGCTGCTGTACCCATTCCGGCACCTTCTTAGACATATAAAAATAGTATCACAGTTCCCATGGAAACGCAATTATAAAAGCATCCTTCCAAATGCCAAAAAGGCATTGCCCGCCACCAGACGTTGCAATGCCTTTACACTTTAAATTCTATCCTATATCAATCCCGAATCATATCAATCCTGAATCACGCGGACACATTTCACGGGAGTACGGTATTTATAACTGCTGATCTTGATACCGGTCTTCGGACTGCTGGCATGGATGACCTGTCCTCCGCCGATATAAATTGCTACATGGTTGATGTTGCCTTTACCGTTACCATAGAATATCAGATCTCCGGGCTTTAAATCCGAAGCACTGATCTTCGTTCCTTCATTCGCCTGCGCTCTGGAAGAATGGCTCAGGGCAATACCGTATTTTTTGAACACTGCCAGTACAAAACCGGAGCAGTCAGCACCCTTGGTCAGGCTGGTCCCTCCCCAGACGTAAGGATTACCCACGAACTGTTTTGCGTATTCCACCAGGTCTACGCGCACATCGGATACGCCCTGACCGTAGAGCAGCTCCGTCATGGTAATAGCGGTATCCAGCTTCTCCTCCACTGTGACAAATTCCTGGGACACATAAGCATCCTCACCATCGATGGAGATCTTCACCCAGCCGTCGGCACCGGTCTCCACATATTCCATTTCCTCGCCCTGTCCTACCTGCGTCACGATGTCGCTGGAGGTGTTGGGTTCCTGACGTACATTCAGTCCGTCCGTATTGGCAATTGCCACCGTATGTACCAGCTGTGCCGCACGGATCGTAGCCTCCGGTCCTGTGTGTAAGAACTCCCGGCTTACATAGCCTTCCACTTCACCGGACTTGATATGGCACCAGCCGTCCTTCGTCTCGATGACTTCACATGCAGCATCCTTGGGCAGCTTACCCACCAGCTTACCGTCTGTAGAGGGCACTGCTCTGATATTCAGATTGCCGGACTCTACATTGGCTACACCGATATTCGTATATCCCCAGGAAGCTCCCTGCGCATCCTGGGCGATCTGAATGTATTCTTCCAGGGAACGTTCCATTTCCAAAACCGACGCCACACCACCGGATGCCATCAGAACGCTGCTTTCTGCCGCTGATGCCGGCATCGGAGATGCCAGTACACAAAGTGCCATTCCCATTGCAATTATTCTTATCTGTCTGTTTTTCTTATTTTTTATCATAAAAACCTTTCAGTTAAATTCCTTTTACGAATTTGTTACAAATTTATTACATCACGATATTGATTATAGCCTCCACCTCTTACTATGTCAACCCATTCCGGATATTTCCTATATCTTCCTTTAGCTCTTATAGCTTCCCTAACTATCCCCCTCGATCTCCCTGCCTTCTCTTCCCGCCTGCTCGATCAGCGTCTTGTCCACATCGGTCTCATAATTTTTAATAGACACTTCCACAGGTGTCGGATCCTTCGTCAGCCGCCTGCCTCCGATATGATTGAAGAACACAATGATACCTGCCGCCAGTCCCACAGAATATGCCACTTCCAGCGTATTCATCCCTCCGGGTTCCGCACCCATGCACATCCGGTACACCCCGGTAAATACTTCGTTGATCCCCACATCATTATGGTATGCCATAATAGTAAATGCCGTCCCGAAGAAGCTGATCAGGCACACGAACGCAGCCTTACTCCACTGCCGCCAGCCTTTGTACCGATCCACACTGATCCATTCCACCAGTACATCTGTCTCTCCTACCACCTGCACATCTATTTCCGGACAGAGTTCCTCCATGAGACGCACCAGCTTCAGGCAGCTGATCACGCAGCGTTTTTCTCCTTCTTTCGGAAAATGGCAGACCTTGATGGCATTTAATTTTGCCGACAGTACTTTGTCCCGGCAACGGACCTCCGCTACATCCTTCAGAAATACATCCTGTGCCTGAACCTCCGCATTTCTGTCACATTTTAAATAAACTGTCATCTGCTTCATTTTTCTCTGTCCTTTATGCAAAACCATTGTTCCCGTCAGGCAGGCATTTCTGTCCTTGCCCCTCGCAGCGCCTGTTCCATCCTGTGTCCCGCCGCATTTGTTCTATGTTACTGCACCGTCCGGTGCAGTTCTGTTGCAAAATAATACAGTGAACCGCACAATTTTCCCGCCGCCATCCCGAGAATCGCCCATCCCAGACCATGCCGGAACGAAATCCTTCTCGCAAAAATAGGAATACTGTCCAGCATCTCGGCAATTGCCAGTGCCAGACAGCCGATAAACATTCCGGCAAAGACTCCGAAAATTGCCTGCGCTCCGATGCCTGCTGCCGCCCACAACCGGACATGTTCCGGAAATTGCTCTCTAAGATAGCTCCCCCACTGACTGTATTCCGGAAAAACAGTAGCGAAACACCCTGCCAGCGTCCCGAAGATCACCATTTCTTCATACAACAATACATAACGGGCTGTGTGCGTCTTGCCGGCAAATCTGGGGATCAGCCCCACTGCCACCAGCACTGTGAACACTCCCGCCGCCGACAGCAGACCGTAACTGGCTCCTGCTGTTATAAGCAATAATTGTCTGATCAGCATTCCCGTTCCCCTTTCGTAAAGCTTCACTTCCCGCAATTATCAACGATTCTTCAAAGAATTTCCTTCTGCACAAAATAGAATATCCCAAAAGCAAAAATCCTATGCGGATGGCATTTTCTTCAGGAGTGTGCTATACTACATTTGCTTGACGTGTAATCATCCTTTTTCTGAAAAAATATAATTATGAGAGGGTTATAGAACATGAATACAACAGATAATAAGGAAAATAATATAGCAATAAAGACAGAAACGCTTCCCGCGAAAAAAGTCTCCGATTCTGAGACTCATCAATTGCATGTGGTGATTCACCCGGATATCAACGGCTTCGGACGCTTGTTCGGCGGACGACTGTTAGAGTGGATCGACGAAGTTGCCGGTGCCACCGCCAGAAGACATTGCGGCAAAGATGCCACCACCGTAGCCATCGATAACCTGTATTTTAAATCCGGTGCTTATTTGAATGATATTATCGTACTGATCGGTAAGGTCACCCACGTGGGACATACCTCTATGGAAGTACGCGTGGATACCTACCGCGAAGAGCAGGACGGCACCAGACACCCTATCAACCGGGCTTACTTCGTCATGGTAGCCATGGGCGACGATGGAAAGCCCACCCCGGTTCCCGGTCTCATCTTAGAGAACGAGGGGGAACGCATGGAGTGGGATAATGCCATTAAGAGAAGAGAGTTAAGATTAGTTCGTAAGAAGGAAGGATTCTAACCTCTTTTATTCCAGCATAATGCGGATTATACTGCATCTCATTTTAATAATACTAATTATTTTATTTATATCTTCCCTTGGGTCAGAAAAAGAAATTAACTTGCTATCCGGAGTAATTCTGTCATTCCACCTCCGGATAGTATCCACGGTAATATTTTTTGTATTAGCTCCTTCTTTAGATATATCTTCATATATCTCTTCGTAATATACCTGCTGACAGGTTAATATCATATATCTTTCAAAACTTAACCCATTAGGATCCGGATTCCATTTTTTCCAATTGCTTTTTAATACCTGTAAGTATAAATCCCATCGTTCGTCTAACGATTTATGTAACTTTTGTCCATCAATATAACTACCGCCAGCTAATGGGAACCAGGGAATGGGAGTCATATTACCGATCGTATGATATATCGCCTTTACATTCTCTCCTAATTCAGCGTCCAATTCTTTGAACAGCCCACAACTATATTTTTTACCTTTTATACTCGGATTGTTCATAATATCAAAGTGAAATATCATTTCCACTTCTCCGGATTTCCACTTAAAGTAACTTCCGGTCATTGGTTTCTCACTGTTTTTCATCACTTTTGTCCATATTCCATGGCATAAGTAACTTGCCTCTACGTCGCATCCGTTATTTCTGGATTCATCACCCGATATCGGCTTATAAACATTTTGTTCCTTTTTAAATTCTTCTACCCCTTCATCCACAGCTCTATAGTACTTTTGGGGTATTGTTCCTTTTTGTGCTTTATAATCAACATATGACATCTTTCTCTTTATCTCCGAATTGCTCTTCCAAAAACAACGCTCCATCCATTTTATCTTCGGCAGAAATTATATCCTATCCCATTCTTTATTTTAATTTGTATTTCAAGTATTCCTCTTCTAGTGTTTTGAAATTGCAACACGTGTAAATTAATTGATGATTCTTACTTGTCTGAATTTTTTTACAGTGTGTGATATGGGCGCATAATACTTGACCCCTTTAATCTCAAAAACAATACCACAAACAAATTTATTGTTTGTATTATAATGAATATTCGGAATTTGTCTGTCGATTGTTTGCAGGTATTTTACATAGTCTTCAGCGATATCGTAGAATTTCAACATATTTCCCCCTTATTGTATAAAAAAAGAGCGAAGGTATATTGTCCTCGCTCTTTGCATTAAACTTTCACCTTTTCGGTAGTGAAACACCTTGCATTAAACCCTTCTGTTACGGTCGAAGAATACCTAGCATTAAGCCCTAACTTATTGGTGTCAGAAACCAAGCATTAAAGATATGATTCTTTATCTAACTATATTATAAGCATCTGCCTGTGATATTGTCAACAGACAACCATACTAAATTCATTATCTTTCGTAGGAACCTTTTCTACTATAAGCCCCTCTTGTCATTAGAAGTCCCCAAACCAGATATTCAGATCCACTTCCTCATTGATGCCGTCCACGGCACCTTTTTCACTGTACTGCCATACTTTGTAAGCATACGGATAGTACAGATCATCATTATAATAAGCGAACCACTTATCATACTGCTCCAGCTGGGACAGGTCTAACATCAGGGTGCTCATCTCCATGTTATGATAAATCATGGGCTTGTAGCCGGCATCCTGAATGGTCTGACAGAACAGCGCAGTCAGGCGGGTTCTCTCTTCCACACTCAGAGCGTTGGCGCGTCCCTTGCCGCCGCTGACTTTTTCCACATCGTAAACGATGGGAAGTTCAACATTGTAAGGCTTTACCTTCTCTAATACCAGATTCGCCTCTTCCAACAGTTCTGCATCCGTAATCGCCTGGGAATAGAAGTAGACACCTACTTTGATGCCTGCCTGCAGGGCACCCTTGATATTCTGTTCGAAATATTCATCTTCTACTAACTTACCCTCGGTACCGTAACCTCTGAGTCCCACACGGATAAAAGCAAATTCCACACCGTCCGCAGCAACTTTCGCCCAGTCAATATTTCCCTGATGTTTGGAGACGTCGATTCCCTTGTGGGATACCACCTGTCCGTCCTGCATATACTGCACTTCGCCGTCCTCTAAAATGTTCAGGTTCTCCAATACATAATCATTTTTCTGCAAATCCTCACGAATGGGTACGAAATTAAAGGTTCCGTTGCTCACCACGACCAGTTCATTGGGATAGTAAGGACGTAAGGTCTCCACCATGGTCGTGCCGGAGGTCAGACCGTCACGGATCCCGGAGAGTATCTTGTTCTCTTCTTCATCCTCCGCCTGCTGCTTCGCTTCCGCTATCAGCGCGTCCACTTCCTCCTGCGTATAAGTCCTGGCAACCTCTGCCGTACTCTCCGTCTGACCGCCCGCTTCCGCTGCTGCTGCCAGATCATTTGCGTTATCCTGGAACTTGCTGTCGATCCAGGAATACAGGATTCCTGCCACATATGTTACCAGCACCAGTACTAACAGACATCCTGTCATGACCAGAATCGATGCTATGGTGTTGTTTTTCTTACGCTTATTTGCTCTGCTCAGACGATCCTCGGAGATCCGTCCGTTTTCATTTTGTTTTTTCATAAGTACCCCTGCTCTCCTTTTGACCTGTTACAACATTTCTCTATTTTTATTATATAGATTTTCAAAAAGAAAGAAAGAGGAAAAATTATGTTTATGAATTCTTAATGAAATTTCGATTTATCCGGCCATCTCCCGCATTTCCCGCAATATCTTTTTCTCCAGGCGGCTGACCTGTACCTGGCTGATCCCCAGGATCCCGGCGATCTCCGTCTGGGTCTTATTCTGAAAATAGCGCATGCGGATCAGCTCCCGGTCTCTCTCCGGAAGCTCCCCAAGCAGCTGTGCCAGCAGCATCTGGTCCAGCAGCCTGTCCTTCTCCACATCATTTTCCACCGCACTGCTGCTTCCCATGCTGGCTCCCACACAGCCGTGGGCCGCGGCCACTACCCGGTCCGCCAGGCACAGTTCACTGCCGTCCTCCTGCCCCACACTGCTATAGAGAGATTCCACCTCCGCTCCCGCTTCCATGGCCAGGATGATATCTTCCTGACTCAGCTCTGCCTCTTTTGACAATTCCTGCAGCGTCGGTTCTCTGTGCAGTCTGCTCTGTAGCCGCTGCCTCGCCAGTCTGACTTTTAATCCGTCCTCTTTGATGGTCCTGGACACTTTCAATAATCCGTCATCACGCAGAAAACGTTTGATCTCTCCTGTGATCATCGGAACGGCATACGTGGAAAACCGCACTTCCAGCTTCAGGTCAAATTTATCAATGGCTTTCATCAGACCGATAACACCGATCTGGAACAGATCCTCCGGGTCATAACCTCTCCCCAGGAATCGTTTCACGATATGGTGTACCAGTCCGAGATTTTTTTCGATCAGTACTTCTCTTGCTTCTTTATCTCCGCTCTGTGATCTTCCGATGAGTACTGATACTTCTTCCATTCCTCAGTCCTCTTTTCCGATCCAGTCTCCGCAACGCATTTTTTTCCGCATATGTACCCGCGTTCCCTTACCGGGCGTACTCTCTACCTCCAGGTCGTCCATAAAAGCTTCCATAAAAGCAAACCCCATGCCGGAGCGGTCCAATTCCGGTTTCGTGGTAAATAAAGGTTCCATGGCTTTCTTAATATCCTCGATTCCCTTTCCCTGATCTGTGATCTCGATGGATAACATATCTCCATCCAGGACACAGTGCATCCGCACTTTTCCCGGATGGACGATGCTGTACGCCGGAATGCTTTCCCCATGCCTGCTGTACCCTGCGAGATTTTCATAACCGTGGATAATTGCATTGGTCACCGCTTCCGACACCGCGGTCTTGATATCCGCCAGTTCCTCCAGCGTCGGATTCAGATGGGTGATGAATGCCGCCACTGCCACTCTGGCAAAGCTTTCATTGCAGGAAACCGCATCAAATACGATCTCCATTTCATTCCGCTTCCTCTGTTTATGATACTGTACATCCTCTCTTTCCTCTGTCAGTTGCACTTCTTCCCTCTCTGCCACCATATTCTCCTCATTTCTGCGCCTATCATTGCACTGTTTTTCATATTTTTTTGCATGATTTCTTTCATATTCTGTGATTTTCGACAATATCTTTGCTCCGCCTCTCTTATCCCGGCAGGATCTCAACGATTTTATGAAGTCCCGACATCCGGAAAATACGCTGGATCTGCCGATCCGTATGGATCGCATAGACATGGCCTCCGAAGCAGGAAATCTTGCGATATCGTCCCATAATAATTCCGATCCCCGAAGAATCCATAAATCGGGTATCTTCAAAATCAAACACTACATTTTCCACATTTTCCCTGACCAGAAGCCTGTCCGCCCCTTCACAGATATAGGAGGCTCTGTGGTGATCCACTTCCTCCGGCATACGCACCATCAGGCAATTATCAATGATCTGAAAGTCTTGAAAATCTTCCATATTTCCTCTCATTCTGCTGTTGCACAGCGTTTCTTCATTTTGCTATAAAAAAAGAGAACCTGCCTCTTGTAGCAAGTTCTCTTTCGTGTATTGTGTAATTGTCTGATGGTATGTTTTAAATTCCGTTACTGTGCGGTATTTTCTGCCAGCTGGGAACGATATCTCTGCGCACTTCTGGCCGTCTCGGTCTCCGGGAACAGCTCTATGATCTTATCATAGGTGGTAATCGCATTCTGTGCGTCATCGCTCTTGCGGTAGGAATTCCCCAGGCTCAGCCAGGCATCCTTGTTCGTCTCATCGTAGATCACCGCCTTGGACAGATTCTCGATAGCCGCTTTATAATCCTCACTGCGGTATGCATTATAACCTGTCTCATAGTACTGCGCCGACAGCTGCGGGCCGATCAGTCCAAGCAATGTCTTGTACAGCTTCTGGAATGCTTCGGAGGTGTCATCCACATTCACAGAAGCGGAAATCGTCTCCAGGTTCGCCGCGGTCTGTGTAATATCCTGTGTCTCCAGATAAGTGGTGGCTGCTGCCAGCAGGCTGTCGATAGTCTGTAAGGTTCCATCGGCTCCCACATATCCCTGAAGCTCCTGGTTCAGGGTATCATTCTCCGTCTGCAGTGCTTCCATCTGTGTCTCCAGTTCCTGGATCCGGGAAGTCTTGGTATCTAACTGGTTGCCGATATCGGTAATGGTCTTCTGTGCCTCATTATTCGCATTGGACACTGCCGCCGGAACCACCAGGAAATACATTACCGCCAGACCGATGACCAGTCCGATGGCAATATTGATCAGGGAAGAAATTCCCGCGCTCTTCTGTTCCTTTACATTCAACGGTTGTATGATGATCTCGTTATCACTCTGGTAGCGCACCGCATCATCCTTTTTACGCCGGCCGGTCTGTTTGCTGTTCTCATCCGGGGTCAGCTGCGTCTCCACTTCCTTCAGATAACGGAGCGTCAAAGTGTTATTGCGGTCAATATCCATGCACTTATGCAGTTCTCTCTCTGCACGGTCCCACTGTTCGCTGTCCATATAGAGCAGTGCCAGAAGCTGATGTGCCCGGATGAACTTCGGATTCAGGGATAACACCTTTTTCAGCTGGATGATGGCCAGGTCTTTGCTGTCCTGATTGCAATAGACCAGTGCCTGATTATATTTTTTGATCGTCTGGTTAATGGCATCCAGGCGGGTCGCATTGGACTGCAGCATATTGATATAATCGTCCGCAATATTTTTCTCGGGCCGCATATTTTTGCTGATGACCCATTCGCTCAGTGCCGCCACGACCTCTCCGGTCTCAAAATATACCAATCCTAACAGATTTCTGGCTTCGATATTATTTTTGTTGAATTTCAGGCTCTGCCGTAAGCTGTTGATCGCACCCGTAAGATCCCGTACTCCCGCTTTCTCCAATCCATCGTTGTAAAAACGGTTGGACATGCACATGATCTTTTTATAGAGGGATACATCTGCTCCACAGGATGTACAGAAATCATGCTCCGACAGATGGCAGCCGCAGTTATAACAAAACATGCTTTCCCTCCTTATTTCTCTTCTTTTTCTTCTGCTTCTTTCATCATCTTCACCAACAGATCCGCCGCATCGGTCAGATCCTGATTGTAGATAGCTTCCTCAGCATCTTCCACTTCCAGGCTGGGATGAAATTTCTTCAGTTCTTCTTCAAAATTGATCATGGTCCAAAGACTCCTTTATTTCCCCGACAAGATACAGGCTTCCGGCAATGTACAACCGTTCGCCGGGCGCTTTGCCCGCCAGCTGTTCCCGAAACGCCGCATCCGCTTCCGTATACATAGTAAACCGGTCTTCCGGATAAGCTGCCAGTAAACCTTTCAGTTCTTCCAGCGAAAGTGACCTCGCCGTCCGCATATGCGTAAAAGCGATCCGGTCGAATAATCCCGACGTGATCACCCTCTGTATCATATGCCTGCAGTCCTTATCCGCCGCCACACCAAATAACAGTCTCCTGCCCTCCGTGCAGCCGTCCTGTTCCACGGTATCCAGAAAAGCCCGGATGCCGTCATCATTATGCGCACCATCCACGTACACCTCCGGAAGTACTTCTTCCATGCGCCCCTGCCAGAAACAGCCAAGGATTCCCTGACGGATCTCTTCCACAGCGGGGCACCCGGCTCCTGCACAGAGTCTGCCGCCGTGCTCCTCCGTATCCGTACTGCGAAACAGCACTTCCACGGCCCGAACCGCCAACGCTGCATTCTCCATCTGGTAACGTGCAATAGTATGCAAAGTAAGACTAATATAATTATAATACTCAGAGCGCAGGGAAAAATCAATGTATTTCTTCCGAAATCCGAGGAAAGTATAGTCCTTTTTCGACACCGGTATCTGTGGGGCACCAAGTTCTGACGCTTTGCAGCAAATTACCGCACTGGCATCCGCATCCCCATCCAGGTACACCACCGGAACACCCGGGCGCAGGATCCCTGCCTTTTCCGCAGCGATCTTAGCCGTGGTGTCTCCCAGGTACTGTACATGATCCAGACTGATCCGCGTGATGACGGTCAGGAGCTTATTGTCCACGTAATTCGTGGCATCCAGTCTGCCGCCCAGACCGGTCTCAATGATGCAATAATCCGGTTTTTCTTCTGCAAAACAGAGTAATGCCATGCAGAAAAGGTATTCATAAAAGTTGAGTACAAATTCCGGGGCAGCTTCTTCTCCCGGCAACAAGACTCCCGGGTTAACGGAATTTGCCTCCTGCAGCGCATCCCCTACTGCACAGTAAACCTGTAAAAAAGCTTCTTCGGATATCATTTTACCATTGACGGCAAAACGCTCCCGCATATCCACCAGATGAGGTGAAGTAAATACGGCCGTGCGATAGCCTGCTTCCTGCAGGATCGAACTCATGTAGGCACAGACAGAGCCTTTTCCATTGGTACCCGCCACATGAATGATCCGAAGATCCTTCTCCGGATTTCCGAGTTTTTTTAAAAACCATTTAAGGTCCCTGCTGTCCGCAGGATTTTTTTTAACAGTAAAGCGGGGCATATCCTTCAGATATGCCACCGCTTCTTCAAACGTTATCATGTCATTACCGAATCTCATCGTATTCCTTATGCTTTACGTTCTTTTTACTCTGTACGCTTCGTTGCAGTTCATGCCAGCTGTTCTAAGCGCTTTGTCACCTGTTCCATCATCTGCTCGTATTTTGCCAGCTTTTCCTTCTCCTCTGCGATCTTCGCTTCGGGAGCCTTGGACAGGAATCTCTCATTGGACAGCATTCCCTTAGAACGAGCCAGCTCGCCTTCCAGTCTCTTCTGCTCCTTCTTCAGACGCTCGATCTCCTGTGCAATGTCTACCAGCTCCGCAAACGGAATGTACAGGGTAGCACCGGGGATCACTACGGATACCGCATCGTCGGCGATGCCGGTCTTGTCAGCCTGGATCATGATCTCATTCGCATAAGCAAGGCTTGCAAAGAACAGCTTACCCTCTTCAAAAATCTTGCGGATCTCGTCATTTTCGCTGACTACGTATACACTTGCCTTACGGCTGGGTGCCACGTTCATCTCGGTACGGATGTTACGGATACCGCGAACGGCTTCCTTAATCGTTTCGATGGCCTTCTCCTCTGCGGGGAATGCACGATCCTCGCTGTACTCCGGCCACTTACTGATCATGATGGACTCTTCTTCGTTCTGAATGGTGCAGAAGATTTCCTCGGTGATGAACGGCATGTAAGGATGTAACAGCTTCAGGGCATCGATCAGGACGGTTTTTAAAGTCCACAGTGCCGCATTCTGGCTGACTGCATCGTCAGTGCTGTACAGACGGGGTTTTACCATCTCAATGTACCAGTCACAGAATTCATCCCAGATAAAGTCATATACCTTCTGTACGGCAATACCCAGTTCAAAGTGATCCATGTTGTCGGTCACATCTTTTACCAAAGTATTTAACTTGGACAGGATCCACTTATCTACGGGCTGTAAATCTGCTGCCGCAGGGGTGGTGATATTTTTTCCGGTCTTCTCCAGCGCCTGCTCCATGTTCATCATAATGAAACGGGAAGCATTCCATACCTTGTTTGCAAAGTTACGGCTGTTCTCTACTCTCTCATAGTAGAAACGCATATCGTTGCCCGGTGCGTTGCCGGTGATCAAGGTCAGACGCAGTGCATCGGCACCGTACTGGCTGATGATCTCCAACGGGTCGATACCATTGCCCAGAGATTTGGACATCTTCCGTCCCTGACTGTCACGTACCAGTCCGTGGAACAATACGGTCTTGAAAGGCTTCTCTCCCATCTGCTCGTATCCGGAGAAGATCATACGGATAACCCAGAAGAAGATGATATCATAACCGGTTACCAGGACATCGGTAGGATAAAAATACTTCAGATCCTCGGTCTGCTCCGGCCAGCCCAGGGTCTCAAACGGCCACAGAGCAGAAGAAAACCACGTATCCAGGGTATCGGGATCCTGTGTAAAGTGGGTGCATCCGCACTTGGGACATACCTTCGGCATCTCCTTGGCTACGACTACTTCACCGCAGTCATCGCAGTAATATGCGGGAATCCTGTGTCCCCACCACAGCTGACGGCTGATACACCAGTCGCGGATGTTATCCGTCCAGTTGAAGTAGTTCTTCTCCATACGCTCGGGGATCAGCTTGATCTCACCATTTTTCACAGCTTCTCTTGCAGGTTTGATCAGTTCATCCATCTTAACGAACCACTGGTCTTTTACCATGGGCTCGATGGTGGTCTTACAACGGTCATGGGTACCTACGTTGTGTACATGATCCTCGATCTTTACTAACAGGCCCATCTGATCCAGTTCTTCCACGATGGCTTTTCTCGCCTCATAGCGGTCCATGCCCTCGAACTTGCCGCCATTTTTATTGATGGTGGCATCATCATTCAGGATGTTGATCACGGGCAGATTATGCCGCTTACCAACCTCAAAGTCGTTGGGGTCATGCGCCGGAGTGATCTTCACGACACCGGTACCGAACTCTCTGTCTACATAAGCATCCTCAACGATAGGGATCACACGGTTTACGATAGGAAGCAGTACCTTTCTGCCATGCAGATGGGTGTAACGCTCATCATCGGGATGGATGGCTACTGCGGTATCACCTAACATGGTCTCGGGACGGGTAGTGGCAAAGGTCAGAAATTCTGTGGTGCTGGGAGTTCCGTCCTCATTCATCAGCGGATACTTGATGTGCCAGAAATGTCCTGCCTGCTCCTGATATTCTACCTCTGCATCGGAGATGGAGGTATTACATACGGGACACCAGTTAACGATACGGGCACCCTTGTAGATATAGCCTTTTTCGTGCATCTTCACGAATACTTCAGTGACCGCCTTGTTACAGCCCTCATCCATGGTGAAGCGCTCTCTGTCCCAGTCACAGGAAGAACCCAGCTTTTTAAGCTGTTCGATAATACGTCCCCCGTATTCCTTCTTCCACTCCCAGGCTCTCTCTAAGAACTTTTCACGACCCAGATCGTGCTTGTCGATGCCTTCTTCCTTCAGCTTCTGGATGATCTTGACCTCGGTAGCGATACTTGCATGGTCGGTACCGGGCTGCCACAGTGCATTGTAGCCCTGCATTCTCTTATAACGGATCAGGATATCCTGCATGGTGTTGTCCAGTGCATGACCCATGTGGAGCTGTCCGGTGATATTTGGGGGCGGGATCACGATAGTGAAGGGAGTCTTACTATGATCTACCTCCGCATGAAAATACTTTTTGTCAAGCCACTTCTGATACAGTCTGTCTTCTATGCCACTGGGGTCATAGGTCTTGGCTAATTCTTTGCTCATTTTGTCCTCCTTAAATTCTCCTGAAACTAAAGAAGCCCTCTGCCGACTCTCGTCAGCAAAGGGCGTCAGTAACGCGGTACCACCTTTGTTCACAGCTTGCGCTGCCTCGTGACTTCTTACAAAGTCCTATCCGGTAACGGGGATAACTCGTGAAAACTTACGCCCGGAATATCCGGTCTCGGCTCTCCGGCTTGGAAGCTACCTTCCACATTCCTGTCTTGAAGCAGCCTTCCAGCGCATACATGCAGCCGCTCTCTCTGGTAAGGGGAAATGTGTACTCCTCTTCGTCATTGCCTTTTTGATTTGGTTAATTACTAATAAAAAATATAGTACATAAGGCGGCTGTTTGTCAAGCATGTCCCGCATTGGATCATTCAATTATTTGATCACGATTTTCTGGCCCACATGGATTCTGTCCGGATTCTTGATATTCGGATTGGCTGCCAGAATTTTTCTCAGGCTGATTCCATTCTTTGCAGCAATGCCCCAGAGAGTATCTCCTTCAGCTACTGTATAATCCGCATTGGACACTCCACCTGCCACAACTCCCTTCGGAGCTTTCTCCGTTACTGTCAGGATATATTCGTCACCATGATACAACAGGAACATGGCTGCTCCGGTATCTGTGATGCGATAGGTTCCTTCCAGCTTCATCGTGCCGGTCAGTTCATCATAATGATACAGATTTGCATATTTACCGGCAAACTGTTTTCCGACATTGAAATGAATATCCATCTTTACGGAATAAAGTACTTTTTCCTTCATCTCAAAGCTTCTGCTGTATAAAGCATTTGCCAGAACGCTGCTCTTTGCACTTGCGGGAATATTAGGATTTTCCGCAAAGGTAATAGCCACATTTTTGTCTGTCTTTTTAACATCCTTACCACAGATACTTACGGCGATACCGTTGCCGGTATGCAGTGCCAGTACACCCTTGGTGTCCTTCAGGGTCTGCAGCAGCTGTCCGGATACCTGCATGCTGTTACCGGTAGTAATATCGGTAGTTCCGGTCTTGTTAGCTGCTACGGTGTTCTGTACGTTGTTCCAGTCTACGTTATAAACAACCTCCGCGGAACCGGAGTTATCAGAATCATTGCTTGAAGTCTCTGCTGGGCTGACAAACGCAAAGGTACTGAACTCTGTGACTGCAAAGCTGATCGTACCGTTTCCGTTATTTTTAGGAGCAATTCTTTCATAGGTTCCATCCGTCTTGCAATGGATGATCTCCAGATTGTTGGCATTCAGTCCCTTGGGGATCGGCATGGTGATCAGTACGGGAACTGCAAGTTTACCGTGCTCTGCAAGATTATCTCCCACAAGCTTGATCTCAAACTGCAGATTGTTATAATTATTATACTTTCTTCCCAGATCTACCCATTTATTGGGTACGGACACATCCAGAGCCACATTGCCTGATGCCACGTTCAGGCCGGCACCAACGACCGAAATTGCGTTGGGATCCATAAAGGTATTGACCTTCGTCGCAATATTTTTGGATACGGTAATGTTGTTTTCTTTCAGATAATCCTTCTCAATGCTGCTCATCAGCTGTGCTACACTGCTGTCCTGCTGCATTGCTGCACCGAGTTCCTCTTTGTTCTCACTGTCCTTAATGCTTGCTACCGCATCGGTAGCATTGTTGTTATTGCTTACGATATTCTGCAGAGAGTTTTTGATCTCAGCAGCCTTCTCATCGGATACAGTAGTGGACGGAGTAATTACAGGTTCTTCCGGAGTAACATTATTGTTGCCATACACCGGAGTCATGTCCAGAGGCAGAGAGCTGATCACACTTGGTTCACAGTCAAACAGACCAGACAGATCACTATTTGCCACTTCAGCAATATTTCCACTGATGGCTCTTGCCTGAACCTTATACTGTCCCAAACCGTATTTCGAATCGCCTTCCTTAATCAGATATCTGAAATCGAAATATGTGATTCTTCCCTTATAGTTAGCATTATTCCAGCAATTTGTACCGGTTGCGACTTGATCCCAATGGGCACCGTTGCTTCCACCGTCATAATACAATTCCATCGTGCATCCGATGGCACCCTCCAGATTACTGATTTCAAAAACACCCGGCAGAGTTGCATGCGGTTTTACGGTGGGTACATCCAGATGCTGTGTCGGTTTATCATAATGCTTCTCTTCGCTTATCTGGGATTCAGCACTGTACATAACACCGGCTTCTCTTGCTTCCTCTGTAGGATATGCTCTTAAAGTAAATTGATAATTACCACTGGCATTCATATTAGAGTAGAAATACACACGGTTTAACACGGAATCATCACTGTCTTCCTCATCTATGTGAAGTGCTGCTCCCAGTCCGATTTTTTGGTTTTCTTTATAAACAGAAGCTTCGAAATATTTGATCTGTCCCGGATTCTGACTGTCATCCAGCACAGGCATCCAGCCGCCTTCTCTCCATGTTGCGGTGGGAGTTGCCAGTCTTTTCAGTTCAAATACTTCACTGTACTCGGAAAAATCACTGTTAATTCTTTCGCCATTTAATTGTCTTGCCATGACACGGAACTGATACTTACCACCAGTTAATTCATCCATGGAAATATACCATTCATTATTTTTAAGTCCGTTTTCTTCTTTACAAGGTTTCGTTTCTCCCTCACGGTACAGTTCCGCATCATACACTACAGAAGGGATATCTGTAATTGCATTCCAGCTTGCAACTAACTGTGAATAATACGATTCCAGTTTCAATCCGGTAGGAGTTGCAAGCTTTTTTACGGTATAGACCTGACTGAGGTCTGAAAAAGCGCTGGCTCCGATATTATCCTTCTGGTATCTTGCGTTGACGCGGAACTGATAGTTGCCACCCGATAACATGTCCTGTGAAATCGAATAACTCGTTCTCGGTATTCCATAGTCCTTAAAACTGGTCTCCGATTCTCCTTCACGATATACTTCAATATCGTAGACTACCGGATCTCCCGTCTTAGTGGGCACAATATCCCACTGGGCTGTCAGTCTGCCATTTCCAGCCATCCAGCACAGTCCTGTCGGTACATCCAGCGTTTCAACGGCTGCACTCGTGACACCGGAATTATCACCGGTATTTTGCGTTCCTTCCGTTACTGCATTTCCCCCACTGGTGGTTGCAGCTTCGGTATCTGTTACTGTTTCTGTTCCTGTTACTGCCTCCGCTGCCGTAACTCCCTGCACCGGGGTCACGATCAATGCCAAAGCCAGAACGGAAGCAATCCACTTGCTCTTTAACATTTGTATTTCCTCCTCATTATTATGTTTATATATCGATATTCACAGTGTACACTTTCTTTTGCGCAATTGCAACGCATATTCAAAAAAAAAAAACGATATATGGTTATCTTCTCGTAAACTGGCATGGTAAAAAAAACTTGTTCTGGCTCTTTTAAGCAAGCCACTTTTTCTATACACTGAATCCTAACATATCCCACCGAACAAATGGGAATTATAAAAAAGAAACCAAAAGAGGAGATCATCATTATGGAAAAGAAAAAATCATACGGCGTATTGATCGCGGGAGCCATTCTCCTGATCCTGGGAATTATCCTGGCAGTCATTACCCACAACAACAGTTATCAAGAGTCCGTTACTTATGGCAGCCAATTAAGTGATGTCAATGCACAGCTGGAAGAAGTAGAAGCTTCCATCGAGGCAGTCACCGGCGGCACAGCAGACGGTGATCTGGATTCCCTGAATGCGCAGAAGGATGAATTGTCCGCTCAGAAGTCCACTCTGTCCGACCAGAAGCTGTCCGCAGAGCGTCCTTACTCCTACAGCCTGGTTCTGGTATTCTTCGCTATCCTGTTAACTGCCAAGGGATTGTACAATGCCATCGCAGGCGTAATTCCCGCACAGAAAGCAGATGTGAAGAAGTTGGCGCAGGCAGGTCTGTTAGCAGCTCTGTGCTATATCGGATTTGCTTTCTTCAAGATCGACATTCCCGTGGGTCCCGAGAAGACCGCATTCCATCTAGGCAATGTATTCTGCGTACTGGCAGCTCTGCTACTGGGCGGATACTGGGGCGGACTTGCCGGTGCCATCGGCATGACCATCGCCGATCTGACCACCGCTTATGTAACCAGTGCCCCCAAGACCTTCTTATTAAAATTGTGCATCGGTCTGATCGTAGGTCTGGTAGCTCACAAGATCTTCCATTTAAGCAAAGAACATTCCGCAAAATACGTGACCGGCGTAACTATCCTTGCTTCTGCCTGCGGTATGGCATTTAACGTGGTAGCGGATCCGTTGGTCGGTTACTTCTATAAAATGTATCTGCTGGGTGTGCCTCAGGATATTTCCAAGGCTCTTGCCAAGATCAGCACCGTAACTACCGGTGTCAACGCCATCGTTGCTGTGATCTGTGCTTCCGTATTCTATCTGGCACTTCGTCCGGCACTGAAGAAAGCAGGATTATTCCATGAGATCTAATTTCGATACTTCTGATAGAAATGCACAAAAAGGCGGGGATTTCGTTCCCCGCCTTGCTATGATCAACGATATTGCCGGTTTTGGGCGCTGCTCCACCACCGTGTCTCTGCCCGTGATCAGCGTAATGAAGGTACAGGTATGCCCTGTGCCTACTTCTGTTTTATCAAACCATTTGGGATTTCCTCTCTGCCATTTTGATGACTACACCTCTCATATGCGAGATTATATAAAAGTATGGAACGAACTGGGACTTACCTTCGATGGGTTATACTGTGGATTCTTAGGAAATGAAGAGCAGATCGACATTGTACGGGAATTCGTGGAAATGTTCCGGCCGCCCCTGTTTCTGTTGGATCCGGTCATGGGAGACCACGGCAGGGCCTACTCCTCCATTACAGAGACGCATGTTCAGAAGATGAAGGAGCTGCTGCCTCTTGCGGATATTATCACGCCGAATATCACGGAAGCCTGCCTGCTGACCGGGACTCCCTGGAAGGATGGGGAATGGACGATGCAGGAGCTGTCCGGATTGTGTGAGAAGCTGGCTTCTCTGTGTCTGAAAGATTCTGTCGGTGCATCCATCGTCATCACCGGAATCCGGCAGGGCGATTCTCTGGTGAACTTCCTATGGGATGACGGCGTCTATACCACTGTTTCCACCCCCATTGCCGGAGCATCCCGTCCCGGCACCGGAGACATCTTCGCCTCCATTCTCGCTGCTGATGCCGTCCGCGGAGAGACTCTGCTCACCTCCGTGCAGAAAGCTGCGAACTTCGTAGGGCTGTGCATTGCCGGAAGCGAAAAGGCGGGAACGCCCGTGCAGGAGGGCGTAGTGTTTGAGAAGTATCTGGCGGCGTTGTTGTAAAAAAGGCGACGGCTTTTTCTTTTACCGTCGCCCGACAGAGCGGATTATTTAGTCATTCCAATTGGGTTCATCAACATTATAACTCTGATCTGCAACAGGTTCGTTAGGGTTATCGTAGCAGCTTTCAATAGTCAGGTGAAACTCCGGTAAGCTATCACATGTGTTCGACTTATTTTCCAGTTTACTTGATGCATCGTTTCCGGTTACATTCTCTGTTGTTCCGCGCCCCGTGTTAGTTCTATAACCGAGAAGCGTTCCCATGTTATCCCGATAGTAGGTATAAATGTTCTGAACTCGTTCCCAAACCTGCTCGTCAAAATAAACGTCGCTCCTTTGGCTAACCATGCTTTCCACATACTGACGAAGATCGGAATAGAACAAATCGCTGACATCATAGCAGACATACTGTTCGTCCTCATAGATCTTGTACTGCTCCATCTGTTCAAAGGTCAAAAGCTGACCGCGGATAAAGGCATAGTCCTGCGTGGTATGAATTTCATTTTTTTCGTATATGAAAACATAAATCAAGGGAATATCCACACCGCCGTCGATTTCACCTTTGTGCTGCGGGATGTAGGCGCTTAAAACCATCGCACATTCTTCCGCGGAGGCACCAATGATTTTGTCATACCCGTCCGTTGATCGGCGATGCAGACCAGTTAGCTGCAATTGCATATCCGCAGGCACAGCAGGGTCAAAAAGGACACTTTCGGCGCTGTCAATCAAAGTTAACTCATTTGGTGACACGGAGGGCACGATGTTTATATCCATTTGTTCCAACACCCTCTGGCAATGTTCCAGATATTCGCCAGCAAGCCGATTTCTTTCATTAATATCCAAAGTGTATCTTTCAAAGTATGGTCTGAATTCTTCCATAATTTCTGATATCAGTTCCGGATCAGCGTCAACCGGAGTAATCGGCGCCACGTCAACTTTTTCGGTTGGGACAGATTCTGCAAATTCAACCGTACACATCCAATCCTGTCCAAATAAGAAGTTGTTATTTGTCAACACCAAGTAGTACCAATCATCATCCGAAATCGGTGTCTCCAACAGTGATATATCATAGGCATCTGAAAGATCAATTACCATCGTACCGCTTGAGTTAGCCGGTATCTCGGTGTTGCTGAAAGACACCTTTCCCGAAAGCGGTTTAACTTCCTCGCTGGTAGACCAGCGCATTAGTTTAAGTTTCGATTGAAAATTAAGCTCTTTGTCAGACCTATTTTCTACTTGAACAGAAATTACACCATTTCCCTCATATGTGGCAGACAGAGAAAGTTCATCTCCGGATAGGGAGGAAAACAAACTGTTTGCAAAAACAGTCATAGAAAAGAAACAAAAAACTGCTGCAACTACTCCCCATTTCACCCATACCGGCTTTTTCTTCACCCGTATGTTGGGAGCTGCTTCCTGAATATACTTTGTGCTGATGTTACCAACCGCCTCGGAAATATCTTCACGTTTCATACTGTAAATCCCTCCCCCTTCAAATAATCCCGCAGTTTGTCCCTAATACGGGAAAGTCGCACTGACACGGTATTACTCTTCAGACCAAACTGTTTTGCAAGTTCCGAAATAGAATAGGCATACCAATATCGACGAACAAAGAGTATTCGACTCTCTGCATCCAGTGTATCCAGAAAATAGTCAATCTGCCGGGTAAGCTCCTTTGCGGAAATCTCCGCCTCTACACTTTCAGAGGAGGATACACATTCCTCCAGTTCGTCTAAAGCCGCATCGTAAAAGCTGTTGCGCTTGACAGATGTATTCGCGTGATACTTTTTTATGGAGAGGTTACGGACAATTCGACAGATATAGGTAAGCAACGGGTTTGGATTTTGAGGCGGTATTGTATTCCATGCTCCTAAATAAGCGTCGTTAACACACTCCTCTGCATCTAGGATATTGTTCAAAATATTTTTTGCGACCTTGTTACAGATATTTCCGTACTTCACCGACAACTCTATGATTGCCTGTTCAGAGCGCATATAGAACAAATCAATAATTTCACTATCGTTCAAATCATCACTTCCTTTCTGCCTCACCTATATACTACGAATTAAGAGAAAGATATTACAAGAAAAACAAATATTTTCAAATTTAACAGACAGTGTCTGGGATATTGAGTATCTCTTCCTGATGATTGAAAAAAGCCAGATTTCTACTTTTCTCTATGAAAGCTAAAAAGCAAAGATTCCATTGACTTTTCTTTTCCGGGACAAGGATTTTTTATTTCTCCCATAAAATAACTATAATTTGCAAATTATAATTGCCGTCTCCATAATTACCGCCTGAAAGTCTGTTATTATACTCCAAGCGGTATTATTTTTATCAAATCATAGATAGAACTTTCAAAAATACCGCCTGATGGATAATAACTCCATTCAGGCGGTATTATAACGATAATTTTTCAAATGAAAGAAGATTTTTTACTGCCGCGATATAAAAGTAACTCTGTCCGGCAGTATTTTATTTAAACTCCACCACAACGCTGCCCATAGCACATTCCAGTTCCATATTTTTAGAGGCGTTGTTGTTGATCTGTTTCTCCTGTGCCAGGCCGTTGTAACTGTCATCACCGACTTTCAGTTCACCCATACCGCAGCTTAAGTCGTAGTTAAAATCTGTCTGCGCTCCTGCCAGTGTCAGTTTCAGTTCTCCCATGGAGCACTCTCCGTCCAATCGTTCGGTCACATCTCCGTTCAGACGAACGGATCCCATTCCTACGGAAACCTCTGCCACGCGACTGCTCAGTTCTCCTACTGTCATCTGACCGGCACCACAGTCTAACTCTGCCTGGTCAGCCTCCAGTTTCTCAAACGTCATCTTGCCGGCACCCACATTGACTTCCAGCGCCCCCGTCTGCAATTCCTCTACACTGAGGCTTCCGGCGCCCAGATCCAAAGAGGTATTTTCAAAATAATATCCCTCAGGCACATACAGGCAGATGGAACCGCCCAGATTACCTTCACTGTTGCTGCTTACTTTTGAGGTTCCGCGGATCTCCATCGTACCGCCTTCCACATATCCCTGGAACTTTCGCATTCCATCGGCTTCTACCCGGAAGCAGTTATCCTCTGACACCTGAATCTTCATGACACAGCCACCGGCCTGCACCTGTAGATCCGTGATGCTCTGACTGTCATCCCCCAGAACATACAGCTCTATCTTTCCCGACCTAACTTCATAATCTGAGTCATAATCCACATTGTCCTCCAGATCATAGTGCACATCGCCCATATTTTCCCGGATCTGCTCCGTCACACCGTTGCTCCAGTCATCCACCTCTTCTCCGGAGATTCTTCCCAGGGTAACCGCTGACAGGATCTCCCCCGGCGAAACATGCGTGGAGCCATTCCCCAGGCTTCCGCTCACTCCCAGGATCAGTCCCAATAATATCAATAGCAACGCTGTGATGGCACAGCCCTTCATAAATTTTCTCATGCTTCTTTTTTACCTCTTTTCTGGAATAATCCTCCGATCCAACAACAGATCGCCGGTGTAGCGATTCCCGCCATGGCCACGGTCAGCATCAGGAACAGAAGTCCGACACCTCCGCAGATCAGTCCGGCACCGATCAGGCACATTCCCACAAATGGATGCGTAAACATACTGATGATCCCTACTGCCACCAGTGCGATCAGAACCAGTATCAGTGCTGCTGCCGTTGCCCCGAAACCGATGATCAGTCCGAACCATGTGGCGATCAGCCCTGCTGCCACGCCGATACCGGCGGAAGCTGCTCCCAGGATCACCGGGGATGCCAAAATACATAAAATTACAATCAGCACGATCATACCGGTGGACATTCCTTCTTTATTCTGTTGAGATACCACCTGTGCCTGTGCAGTTTGTGACGCATCGCTCTGCCGGTTACGTTGTTCTCCATTACCATTTTCTGTCTGCGGATCTGCCGGATAAGTGATCACTGCCCGGCTGTCTGCGCCTGCTCTTTGGTAGCTGTTCTCTCCGTACCCGTTCCACAGAATATCTTTTTTAATATTCTCCGCCACCTTCGCAGGATTCCCCAGTGCCTCAATAACATTCTGTTCATTCTCCGGTCCCGCATCGTTAAAATATTCATTATAATATTGTAGTGCTTCTTCCCGCTCTGTGTCGGGAATATTTTGCAGCAGGCTCTCCAGCTGCCTCATATACTCCGTTCTACTCATCTATTTTTTCTCCCATCTGTGCATCTTTATGCCTCTGACCTCTTCACCGGTCTTCCCTCAAACAGTCCTGTGATCTTCCCGCTGTAGCTTCGCCACTCGCTTTCATATAAATGAAGCTGTGCCCAGCCCCTGCTGGTGACCTTGTAATAGCGTCTCGTCCTGCCGCTGCATTCCCTGTCATAGACCTCCAGGCATTCGTCCTTCTGTAGTCTCCGAAGCACGGGATACAGGGTGGATTCCGACAGCTCGATCACCTGCCGGACCTCCTGGGTGATCTTGTACCCATAGGTTCCTTCCGGTTCCCGGGCGACCACCGCCAGCACGATAGCATCCAGCAGAGCTGCTCCTGTATTAAAAAGCATCCTATCGCTCCTCTCTGAAATTTGCGGCTATCCGGCTTTCCTTACAATATTATATGCCGTATAGTATTGCTCTGTGGCTATACTATACGGCATATAATATCATGCGTCAATATAGAGAAACCGTAAGAAATTCTAAAGACTTTCCAAAGATTCCGTCGACTCCTCCAGAAACTCCTGACGGATACTGTTTTTATGGATCACAATGGCAGAGATCAGAAGTGCTCCCCAAAATACCTGCCGTGGTATTCTCTGTATCATCATCAGGACCGCTGCTCCCGCGGCAAAAAAGATATAAGTGATACGGGTTCTTTTGGTGTGCGGTCTGATCAGAAGGGCAGACCCCGACAAATACAATATGATCAACAGCATCAGCAGTTCCGGCTGTACCGGTGCCAGTCCGATCAACACGCCGAAGGATACCGCAATGGCTTTGCCTCCGTTCCCATGATAAAACAGGGAATAGGCGTGCCCCAGTACCGGTGCCGCCATGATAAGCGGGAACCAGCTGTCTGTCACAAGCCCCATGCCAACTGCCACGTATACGGGCAGTGCTCCCTTTAACAGATCTCCCAGCAGGCACAGGATCCCGACAGGCACTCCTGCGTATTTCATGGCATTGGCAGTCCCCGGATTGTGATCGTTGCTGACCTCAGTGACATCAATTCCTTTGATCCACTTCGGCAATGCCCTGCCGAACAATATACTTCCGCATAACAATCCGAAGACTATCATTCCCAGTTCACGTATGATCATCTGTCTCTCCTGTCTGTCGTTTTCCTCTGTGTCTAAGCTTCCTCTTGTGCTGCTTCCTTTTGTCCGCAGATAAATTCACAGACTGCATCTGCTGCGTAAGGCTTTCCGTATTTTTCCTGACACTTCCGCATTTCGGCCTGTGCCTCCGGATCTCGCAGAAGCTTTAGTCCCTTTTGTATCACGGCATCTTCCGTATCTCCTGATACAGACATCCCATGTTGTGTGAAAAAAGCAACATTACGATCCTCACATCCGGGGATCGGCTTAGTGTGTACCAATGCAACCTTCGCAACCACCGCTTCCGTAGAGGTCAGTCCTCCCGGTTTGGTGAACAAAATATCCGCCGCTGCCATATAGAGATGCGCTTCCGTGGTAAAATCCAGCACATGCACCCGCTCTGTATCGGCATATCTATCACGGAGTGTCTTCTTCAGTTCTTCATTGGTTCCCCCAAGGATATACAGATGGGTATCTTCGCCGGTCTGCTCCACCAGCTTTGCCGTCATGTTTTCCACACGGCCGTACCCCATACTGCCCGTCATCATAAGGATACAGGATTTATCTACCGGAATCCCCAGCTGCACTCGCGCTTCTCTTTTTTCCGGAAGCTGCAGGAACCTCTCTGATACCGGAATTCCCGTGGGAACCAGCTTCTCCGCAGGGATGCCGCGTTTGATGAACTCCGTCGTCAGTTCCTCATGTGGGATAAAATAGTAATCTACCTTTGTCTCCTCGGTAAAAGGAATACAGGTATAATCCGTGGCAATAAAATAAGTCTGTACATCCAGCTTATGCTGTCGCAGCAGCCAGGTCATTGCCTCCGCCGGGAACAGATGTGGCATTACCACCGTATCATATCCGTTCTCTGTGATATAGCTGCACAGCTTATCCGCATACAAAGCGTTGGCAAAATACACCGGTGACTTTAATCTGGCAGACGAAATGACCCTGCCTACCCGGTACGCTCCGGCAAACACCTTTTTCGCCCGGACCGTGCTCCAGATGTAGATCCGGCGTCCGTAAGCGCCGGCTTTGTCCGAAGCAAAATTCAGTACATCTGCCAACTCACAGGGAATGCCCCGTTTTTCAAACTGTTCTTTCACCGCTTTTGCAGCGGAATTATGTCCCTCACCGGTTCCGGTGGATAAGATCAGTACCTTCATAAATAAATTCTCCGTTAGTTTTCCATCCGCCAGAAATATGCACTGTACGCTGGCAGAAGGCTGCCGCCGCCAAAGTCATGTTTCTCTCCGGTGATCAGATCCACCGCTGTTCCACAGCCGGCATCAAAATGTGCCATGAAGTCCTCTCCGTCCGCATTGATGGCCACCAGTACTCTCTCATTCTCCGACTTTCTCTCGAAAATACACTGCTTATTGGTCAACAGTACCGAACGAAAAGCTCCGTAATTCAGCGCCTCGGAATGCTTCTTGGCCTCTGCCAGTCTGCTGATCCAGTCACACAGACCGTTCCACTCCGGCTTGTCAAAGCAGGGACGCAGTGCAGGATCACCATCTTCTTTTCTGGCTTTGAAGCCCCATTCGCTTCCATAGTAGACACAGGGGATCCCCGGCATACCGAATGCCATGGCGTAGATCAGCGGCAGGTGATTTTCATTATTCAAAATACTTGCCACTCGGGTCACATCATGGTTATCCACGAAGGACAACAGGTGCTTTCCCTTATATAATGTCCAATTCTCCGGTCCGAACTGTCGCAGCAGGGAATGCACGATCTCGAACATATTCATGCTGTTGAAGCTGCTGTAAAGTCCCTTATAACACTCGTAGTTCGTTGCGGAATGCAACATCTGATCATTCATCAGGCGATTATAATCTCCGTGAAGCATCTCGCCTAATAAGAAGAAATCCTGCTTGTAGGCACCGGTCACTTCCCGCAGTCTTCTGACAAAATTCTCATCCAGGCTGTATGCCACATCCAGACGCAGACCGTCGATACCGAATTCATCGATCCAGCCCTTCACGCTGTCTAACAGGTAGTTCACTACCTCCGGGTTCTGCAGGTTCAGCTTCACCAGATCAAAGCAGCCTTCCCAGCCCTCATACCACAATCCGTCGTTGTAGTTGGAATTACCGCCGAAATCAATACGGTAGAACCAGTTCACATAAGGAGAGTTCTCGCGGTTTTTAATCACATCCTGAAACTGTGCAAAACCTCTGCCCACATGATTGAACACACCGTCTAACACAACCCGGATTCCTGCCGCATGCAGTGCGTCACATACTTCCTTAAAATCTTCATTGGTTCCCAGCCTTACATCAATTTTGCGGTAATCCCTGGTATTGTAACCATGGGTATCCGATTCAAATACCGGAGAGAAATAAACGGCATTCACTCCCAGCTTCTGCATATGGGGGATCCACTCCTCCACACGTTTGATCTCATGTCTCTGTATTCCGTCATTTTCAAAAGGAACTCCGCAGAATCCCATAGGATAGATCTGATAAAAAACACTTTCATAAGCCCACATATTAGTCACCATTCCTTTCTGCCTTAATTTCATGTTGCCTTAATTTCATACTTTCTTTGTACTCGTAAGACTTTTCCATTGACTGGTTCAGTACTGCTTGTATTTATTTGTCCACATCCATTCTTTTGCTATTATACACCATTTTTGATCCATCTGTCGTTTTTTTTATGAAAAAGCTCAAATAATCCACAAAATCCACCGAGTTATCCACATATACACACGTGTCATATGTGGTTATGTGGATTGTCATGTTGTATATCAACTCTGTTATCATATCGAATGTCATCGTTTCGAATGTCATCGTTGCTGCCACAACCAGGCGTCCCAAAATCGCTCCACCTTTTTAGCCACTGTATCCACTGTCACAGGCACTACCTGTTCCCACTCCCTGGGGAACATTCTGCGATAAGAATACTGCCTGAAACGCTCATCCAGCAGGACGATAATCCCCACATCTTCCGCGGTCCGGATGACACGTCCCGCCGCCTGCAGGACTTTATTCATTCCGGGATAACGGTAGGAATAATCAAAGCCGTTTTCCCCATTGTCATCAAAATAGTCCTTGAGGATTTCCCTTTCGCAGCCTACCTGTGGCAGTCCGGTTCCTACTACGATCACACCGATGAGGCTGTCCTTTTTCAGGTCGATTCCCTCTCCGAAGATACCTCCCAGCACGCAGAACCCGATCAGCGTCTGTTCCTCTTCCTCCTCGATCTCCATGCCGATAAGGCTCTGCAGGTCGCAGTCCTCATTGCCCCGGAAGCGGTTCAGGAAGTATTCCCTCTCTTCCTCATTCATGGATTCCTGCTGTACCAGACATTCCTCTTCTTCTGTCATAAAATATTGCCCGTAGATCTCATAGATCTGATCCATGAAGGAATAGGACGGGAAAAATACCATGTAATTGCCGTGCCGGTTCTTCACGACTTCATGAATATAGCGGGCAATATTGTAGTACTCCTCCCGGGATCTGCGTGTGAACTTGCTGGTCACATCCCCAGCGATCAGTATTGTGCGCTTCTCGGGATCGAATACTGAGTGCGCATATACCTCATAGTCTTCCTTCTCGCCACCCAGCAGATTCTTGTAATACTGGATCGGCAGAAATGTGGCAGAAAACAGGATCGTACTGCGTCCCCTGAGCATGCATTCCTTCAGATTTTCCCTGGGATTCACACAGAACAGCTTCAGTTCAAAGCTTCCGTCCTCACACATTCTGGTATATTTCACATAGTTTTCGTCCTGTCTTTCATAAATATCCAGGAAATGGCTGAGCTTGAAGTAGAAGTCCAGCAGGTTCTCCCGCACCTCCAGACTGACCTTCTCCTGCTCCTCCAGATAATCGCTGATGATGCCGTGAAGTCTGGTCAGAGGCTGTACCAGCATGTCTATGTCATCCACCAGCCGGTAGCCATCACAATCCCGCTTCATGGACAACAGCTGGGCGTTGCATTTCTCCAGCATCTGGCTGATCCGTTCCGCATAGCCTTCCCGCACAAAAGCACTTTTTCCATCGGATTTCTTCAGCTTATGCCCCTTGATATACAGAGAATCTGTTCCATCGCTCTCCTCCGGGATACTAACCTGTGGCAGTTGTTTTGACGCATCTGTCATTTCTAATGTCATTTGTCCGGAAATCTCGTCTTTATCGCGTTTTTTAAATGCTGCCTCCTCCATTTCCGACATGATTGTCTGTTTTATCTCCCGCTTCAGTTCCAACAGGTCTTCCTTCCGCAGAGGTGCGCTGTACATCTCTCTACCCCGCTCTAAGAGATTATGTGCCTCGTCGATCAGAAAGACATAATTCCCCTGGCTGCCGTCCCCGAAAAATCTCTTCAGATATACATGGGGATCAAAGAGGTAATTATAATCTCCGATAATCCCATCTGCGAACAGACTTAAATCCAGTCCGAATTCAAAAGGGCATACCTGATGTTTCAGGGCATACTCTTCTATTTTGCTTCTGGTAAAACTCTCTTCCCGGGTCAACAGATCATAGATGGCATCATTGATCCGGTCAAAATGTCCTTTGGCATAAGGGCACTGCTCCGGATTACATTCGGTACGTTCCTGAAAACAGATCTTCTCTTTCGCCGTCAGAATAATACTTTTGAATCGCAGTCCCTTCTCCCGCAACAGAGAAAAAGTGTCCTCCGCCACCGTACGGGTGATGGTCTTGGCTGTCAGATAGAACAGCTTGTCTCCCATGTCCTTCCCCATCGCCTTCACCGCAGGAAATATGGTGGATATGGTCTTGCCCACTCCGGTAGGCGCTTCCAGGAACAGTTTTCTCTTATGATAAATGGTCTGGTACACATAACTGACCAGTTCCTTTTGTCCGTCCCGATAATCAAAGGGGAATTGCAGTCCGGCAATGGACTGCTGTCTAAGCTCTCTCCACTGCCAGGTATAATCCGCCCATTTGCGGTAATCACCGATCAATTGCTGAAACCATGCCTCCAGCTTCGCGAATTCATAATCTTCATAAAAATAACGGATATCTTCCGTCTCTATATTACAATAAGTCAGCCGTACACGGATATAAGGCAGTTCCTTCTGCAGACTGTACATATAGGCATAGCACTTTGCCTGCGCAATGTGCAGGGGTAACGGTGCCTTCAGCTTCGCCAGATCTCTGTAGGTTCCCTTGATCTCGTCGATGGTGGTCTCTCCGTTCTGTTCAATGATACCGTCCGCCCGTCCCTCCACGATGATGACATAGTTCTCCGTGGGATGGGTGTATTTCAGTGCCACTTCCGCCTGATACTCCGCGCCCATGCGGCGTTGGATCATGCGGTGGATCCGGCTGCCCTCCTGCATTGCATTCTCGGGTGATCCCTGTCTCCTGTCATCGATGTCGCCACTGCGCAGAATGAACTCCACCAGATTACGTACCGATATTCTGACTTCTCCTGCCATGCGGCTTCACCTCCCTAGACAAATTCCTATCATAACCGCATGCCTGCGGCTTGTTCCGGGCTGCACACTCTCACATGCCCGGTATACGAAAACTCCCCAGGTAAATAGTACTCTATCTTACCTGGGGAGTCAAATCACATTCTGTTATCACAAGATGTTTTAGCACGCGATCGCATACTGTCTCAACAGCTCTTCGAATTTATCATTGTAGCCGTCATAAGATACAGACAATGGCTTCGTGAAATCCAATCCATACACTCCAAGGAATGACTTGGCATCGACTACGTATCTGTTATAGCATATATCAATATCAAAATCACACTTTGAAGCTACATCAACAAAATGCTTCACGTCTTCAGGTGTCAAACGGATCGTCTTTAACATTTCTTGTTCCTTCCTTTCAATAGTAAGTTCGATCGTAAGTAAAATAATACACCAGGTACTTTCCCCTCACATCTGAAATCATTACTATTATAGCCAACCATCCCCAAATGTAAAGCGGTTTTTTTCTTCCAGAAAACGCATATTTTGGGCATTTTTACCACTCTGTTATCATTTTCACAATATATGTCCGCCGTATGGAAAACCTTTTCGGCGTTTTGTATATTTGTTGCGTTACCGCGGTAAAATATAAATCCCAATTTGGCGAAATCTACTGAAATTCCACCATATATTCTTGGAACCTGAGGGGCAGCATATTTCGTTGTAATTCCCTGTTTTCCCGTTCTTTTATAGCTATTGTATGACAGAAGGAACGGAAAAGTTCCCGGTAATGCAGCTCCGCCGTGGACAGCTTCTCCGTCTCAGACTGTACTCTCTCCCATGCATCCTTCCCCTGCAGCGTATACCATGGTCTCCCGGCGGGATGTACCCCGAACAGATATCGACCCGCATCAAACAGCAGAAAATCTTCCATGGGAAAACGGTCGGCGAAATGTACCATTAAAAAGGTCAGGATATTGTTCTTCGGTGCGATCTTTGAGTAGAGGATCGTATTCTCCAGTTCCTCAAACCGGGCAAACCCCTTCAGATGATGATACTCATTCCCGGCTGCCCTTGCCAGGCTGAAGGTCTGGTTCACATAGGTGTCTGCAATGGCATCCATAAGATGCCCCGCCGTACACTTCTCAGCCAGTCCCTTCGCAATGGTCCGGTATACCGCCTGTGCCTTCTCCGGCTTCGGCGATGCCAGTGCCAGACACAGGGTCTCATAATCTGTTTCCCCGAATCTGCGCTTTAACGTACGGATCACCTTGATCGTCTTCTCCGGATCCGGTATGACCTCCACCGACTCCGAGAACAGCAGGTTCTCCTCGATGGTGGTGACCATAGTATCCCGGATGATACAGTGATCTTCATAAGTATTATAAATAGCGGTGAAGATTCCCTCCAGCGAATCCTCACAGTGATAAATCTTCATATGATCCGTTTCTCCTCCTGCCGTACCCCGTTCGGGAACAACCCATCATCAAATAAAGTCATCTGCCGGTAACTCATACCGTCGCTTCCGAACCGGATCCGGTCCTTCGGATCCGTCAGATTCCGCACAATATAATCCTCCTCCAGCTTCGTAGGATACATCATCCTGCCGCTGCAGGTAATAAAATACACTGCCCGCTTTAATACCACTCCTAACTTCTTCAGATCCTGAAAAGTCAGCTTCGTACTCCGCCTGGCAGCAAGGATCCGCCTGGCGCTCTTCACGCCGATCCCCGGCACCCGAAGCAGATCCCCATAAGGTGCTCTGTTGATCTCCATCGGAAAACATTCCAGATGCCGCACTGCCCAATCCTCCTTGGGATCTAACATGACATTAAAATACGGTCTTCTCTCATCCAACAGTTCCTCTGCCCGAAATCCATAAAACCGGAGCAGCCAGTCCGCCTGGTACAGACGGTGTTCCCGCAGAAGCGGTGGTCCTCCCGGAAGCGCCGGCAGGCTTTTGTCCTCGTTGACTTTTACAAACGCAGAATAGAAGACTCTCTTTAACTCAAACTTCTGATACAGGCTCTCCGCCACATTTAAAATCTGATAATCCGTCTCCGGCGTCGCACCAATGATCATCTGGGTAGACTGTCCACCGGATACAAAGTGGGGACTCTTACGGTACAGGATCAGTTCCTCCTTATTCGCATGGATACCGTTCTGGATCTGCCGCATGGGGGTCAGAATATTCTTCCGGTGCTTATTCGGTGCCAATGTCCGAAGTCCCTCCGCTGTAGGGAGTTCCAGGTTCACGCTCATACGGTCTGCCAGGTATCCCATCCGCTGCACCAGCTCCGGATCTGCCCCGGGAATCGCCTTCACATGGACATAGCCATTAAAATGGTAGTGATTCCGAAGCAGCCAAATGGTCCGGTATAATAATTCCATGGTAAACGTAGGATCCTGTACAATGCCGGAGCTTAAGAACAGTCCCTCGATATAATTCCGTCGGTAGAACTCCATGGTCAGTGTACAGATCTCTTCCGGGGTAAAAGTGGCTCTGGGGACATCGTTGGACTTCCGGTTCAGGCAATATTTGCAATCGAAGATACATTCATTGGTCATCAATATCTTAAGTAAAGAAATACATCTGCCGTCGGAAGAAAAGCTGTGACAGATCCCTGCCTTCGCACAGTTCCCCATATGCTTCCCGTCTCCCTTACGCTCCACACCGCTGGACGTACATGCTACATCAAAACGAGCTGCATCCGTCAGGATCTCCAGCTTCTGCATGATGGACAATTCCCCATTTTGTATAAGATATTCCAAGTTATCACCGCCTCTTACCGAAAATTTCCAAAATCAGAACATTTGTTCTGCTATGTATCTAAATTAGCACATATGTTCGATTTTTGCAAGTGGTTATTTTTTCCGAAAAAAGGCTTGCAAAATCATGCGTTTCGCAGTTAAATAATATAGGAGTATTTTGTAACACAAGCCGCCAGGCGGCAGAATGAGAGGTCAGTATGTCAGATATTGTCATACCTAAAAATTATAAGTCTCAGCTGAACCTGTACGAGACACAGGTTGCCATTAAGACAGTGAAGGACTTTTTCCAGGGATTGTTAGCAGAGCGCCTGCACCTGCTGCGCGTATCAGCTCCTTTATTTGTGGATCCCACATCCGGACTGAACGATAACTTAAACGGTGTGGAGCGTCCTGTAAATTTCCATATTGCTGCGCAGGGAGACCGCGAAGCAGAGATCGTACAGTCTCTGGCCAAATGGAAGCGCTATGCCCTGCAGAAGTATGGTTTCAAACCCGGTGAGGGGCTCTACACCGACATGAGTGCCATCCGCCAGGATGAGACCACCGACAACATCCACTCTATCTATGTAGATCAATGGGACTGGGAGAAGATCATCACCAAGGATGAACGGAATCTTGAAACTCTGAAGGAGACCGTCCGCACCGTATACAAAGTATTGCGCAAAACAGAGAAGTATATGTCCATCCATTACGATTACATTGAGGAGATCCTTCCTCATGACATCTTCTTCGTAACTACCAGTGAACTGGAGGAAATGTTCCCTGATTATTCTCCGAAGGAACGCGAATACTACATTGCCAAGGCTAAGGGGGCTGTCTGCATCATGCAGATCGGCGAGACCTTAGAGAACGGTAAGCCTCATGACGGTCGTGCCCCAGACTACGATGACTGGTCCCTGAATGCGGATATCGTGGTATATTATCCGGTCCTGGATATCGCTCTGGAGCTGTCCAGCATGGGTATCCGTGTAGACAAAAAGGCTCTGTTAGACCAGTTACAGAAGGCTGGCTGCCCCGAACGTGCCGAACTTCCTTATCACAAGGCAGTCATTAACGGTGAGCTTCCTCTTACCATCGGCGGTGGTATCGGTCAGTCCCGTATCTGTATGTTCTTCTTAAGAAAAGCTCATATCGGCGAAGTACAGTGTTCTCTGTGGTCCGATGAAGTTATGGAGACTGCAAAGGAGAACGGCTTACAGCTGTTATAAGACATTGAATTCAAACTTCAAAATCCCCGGAAGATGAAAATCTCCCGGGGATTTGTTTTCTGTTTTTATTCAAAAATCACAAATTTCTCATTTTCAAAGGTTTTCTCGTATCCATATGCATCCATGAACTCACCGATCAACAAAAGTTTGGCATTATCCACGATGAGACTCCGTTCTTTTTCCGTGGGCTGTAATGCTTCCAGAGCATTCTCTCCCGCTTCCAGATACACGGCATATTTTTTCTCTAACAGTACCACCGGACGATAAGTCGCATCCTCGTCCATCCGTTCCTGCATCTTATGCATATCCTCTTCCAGCTGTGCGATCTGATAGGAATCCAGATCCGGCCAGGGATTGAATGCCGCAGGCATCTGCAGATAATAGGACAAGGCCGGGATCTGACCGTAGAGCAGCACATCTTTTCCCGCAAGTCCTCCGGTATTCACATACTCTGAGATCTCCTGCATCCATCCGGCGCGTTCCTCACTCATCCACACACCCTTCAAAGTCTCGTTATTGGTCACCTGCGCATTGATCTCCTGTACACCGGTGCCTTCGGCAAATACAAAGCTTCTGCCAAACAGTCCCACCTGGATAAAAAATAGCAGAAAAAAACCACCAAAGAGACATTTTGCAGGAATCGGGGATATGGTCATCCGCTTCCATCGGAAGCTTCCGGCATATTTGCAGAACCAGTAAAACTGCCAATACATATAAGGTAATGCCAGGAACAGATTATTCATGCTGGGATAAAGCTTATTGTTACTTCCAAGAGAAGTGATCAGCACGATCAGGAAGATCAGTCCGCTGAGCAGCTTTTCCTCCCCCGGTGCGGAAGGCATGAATATCCGCCACAGCGTCACCAGGAGCGTCAGCGTTAAAAACGTTACACCGGGCCAGATAATAGCGCCGTAGTTCGTATATTCCGTAGCGCAGAACCCCTGCCGGTACAGCCAGAATACCATGATCACAGCAAGTACCGCACTTACGACCCATTCCAGGATCCGCAGCGCCTTTTTTATCGTGTCTTTCCCTGCATAAGAGTCTCTTACACTAGTTGCGGCGAATTCTAAGAATCCCACCACTATCATTCCCACGATCAGGAAGCCGCACATCCTAAGCTCCCAGTACAGATTCTGGAGATACCAGTCGAACATCCCCAGGATCATGGATGCGGCGGTATAATCCGTTGCTACCTCCGTCATGGAAAACAGCCTCTGAATGCCTCTTACATACTCATCCATGCCATAACGGATCTGAATGTAACCGAATAATACCAGCAGTGCAGTAAGATACCCCGCCAGGCACATACCTGTATCCTGCAACAGCTTCTTACGAAACCTTCTGCCTGCTGCCTTTTTTCGTGCTTCCTTATTTTCCGTTTCCGCATTTCCCGCAACGTCAACACAATCCTGCGCAATGCTTTTTTGCTCTTCCAGCCAGCAGATGATTCCATATGCCCACACACCTACGATCATCGCTGCTTCCGGCAGATTGGAAAACCTTGCCAGCACGTTACAGCCCAGTGCCACTCCTGCGGCAAACAGTAAACCTCCTTTTCCCCGGGACAGTCCCAGATACAGACAGATCACGGAGATCAGGAAGAATACATACGTCACATAATTATAAAAAGATCCCGTAGGGCACCAGCAGAAGCTTACCGCTGTAAATTCGCCCAAAAATGTAAGCCATGCCGGAATTTTCAACACTTTCGTACAAAAATAATAGCCCAGAACCGCCAGCAGGCTGATACTTAAGCCCGTGTAAAAATTCATGCCGATCAGCGTCTTCGCTCCGGGCAGCAGACTAAGGCAATGTCCGATGACAGTGGTCAGATAAGTGGAAAACAACCACATGGGATCCATATGCCTGGTTCCCATATATTCAAAATTCGCATAGCCGTAGCCGGTATCCCACAGATCCAGTCCCCAGGCAATATGCCGCAGGGGATACAGTACCAGAACAGCCACGAATACGAACTCCCAGAATCGCCTATGACTCTGACCGCCGGTTCCCGCCATTTTATTTTTTACGTTATCTGTCACTATGATACCTCTCTTTTGAACATATTATCTACTGCCTGGATTTTTTCCGTAAGCACACGATAAGGACGAATGTGCAGGAATATCTTATGCAATCCGCCACAGATATTTTTGCGGATAACATCTACCAGAATTCCCAATACAAATACCACGATCACTGCGATGACAGTCCATAAAAGCAACGATACGGCACCGTCTATGCGATCCGAGCCCAGCCACTTCTGCCATGCATAACGCACCCCAAGGTTCTCATGCAACAGATACACCCCTAACGTATAGGGTGCGATCTTCACCGCCACGCTGCCGATCTTCCCCCGGATATCACTGTCCAGGAACAGGCAAAACAGCCCAACGGAAGCTAAGAACGGGAATATATGATTATATTCATAAGGAATCTTCAGAATCAGTTCCAGGCTGCCGGTGCGCAGATAAAATAAATGCAGCAGCATTGCCTCTCCGAAAGTTCCGATGACGCCGATCAGATACAGCAGCAGCGCCCGGGATTTTTTCTGTAAAAAAGGAATTCCGAATCTGCGAAGATAAGCGGCTGCACAAAACACACACAGATACCAGATGCAGTCATAGCCCTTGCTATCCTCCTCCAACCGGAAGGGCAGAATGGATTTTATCAGACAAAATGCAGCAAATAACAGCATCAGGGCCACCTGAAACTGCTGCTTCGTCATCCGTCTGAGCCCGATTCCCACGAAGGGTAACAGGATATATAAAAATACATACGCTGTCAGGAACCAGTAATGCCCCATGGTCACCGGGAACAATAATGTCAGATAATAATGCGTACTCACTTCCGCCGCGGGAACGATCCCTGTCACCACCGCCAGCACACCGATGCCCACAGAATACAGCCACAGCTGCAGCCACAACGTAAGCAGCCTGCTCAGTTTAAAAGAGCTTTCGCATAAAAAGTATCCACTGATCATCATATACACATTCACGGCTACGATACAGAATGCTTCCAACAGCCAGGCTGCCATATCCTGCACTGATAAAGGCGCTGTCAGATCCAACAACAGTCCTCCCTTGCCCAGATAGTGCAGCACCACGACCATCATCATTGCCACACAGCGCAGTACTTCCAGATTTGCCATACGTTCTTTTTTCTGCATATCGATCCCTGTTTCCTTCCTGCCATTACTTCGTGCTGTGCACTCCCAAAATCCTACCCAAGGTCTTTCACCCACTTATGAGCAAGCTCATGTAAGCTTAGACCTTTTGACCCTGGTATCATCATTATATTACTTTGTAACATATTATGTAAAGCAAAAGCGCTCCTGCCTATGAAAGAGGCTCATTTTAAGAAATCGTTTTCACATTAATGTAGATATTTGGACAAAACTTTGGTAAAATGTATCCATTAATACTAAATCTGCATCGGAGGTGTCTATTTTGACAAAAAATACTAAGAAAAACCCTATTCCTCTCTGGAATAGGATACGCTTTAAGCTGATCTTCGCTTTTCTGATCCCCGTGGTCTTTATCATTGTCTTAGGCTTCGTATCCTATCAGAAGGCTACCACACAGATCATCTCAACCTACCGCGACTCCGTGGACCAGACCGTCAGCATGATGAATCAGTACCTGACGCTTTCTTTTGACACGGTCCAGTCCAACTACAAGGGATATATGAATGAAGATACCCTGAAGAAATATCTGAACGGTCTATATGATAGCGATGCCACTACCTTGTACAATACTCCAAACACCTATGAAGACACCTTTATCAAAGCCGTGACCACGGATGCCCTGCTCTCCAATATTTACGTGCTCTCTGACAAGGAGAAAACGATCTCTACCACGAAAACGAAAGAGACCGGTCTCTTAAGTGCGTACCTTGAAAGCTCTCAGGGTCAGATCTTATCCGCGGACAAGGCAAAATATTACCTTTTCGGCAACCAATCCGAGGTCGATGCAAAGCTTGGCACGGATTCCTCCAAATACAGTGTCCGCCTTGCCAGATATTTCTCCAGCGCTCCGGCGATCCTGATCATTGATTTCAAGCCGAGTGTCCTGGATACCTCCTTATCCTCCCTGGATGGCGGTGAGGGCAGTCTCGTAGGCTTCGTCACCTGCGATGGCACCGAATACCTCTCCTCCCAGTCCGATACAGCGGCAGAAAATACGTTTGTCGGCAAATCCTATGTAGATGAGGCATTTGCCTCTGCGGAAGACAACGGCTCGTCCTATGTGGAGGAGGCAGGCGCAGAATATCTCTTCCTCTATTCCAAGATCGGTGCTCGTAATGCCATGCTCTGTGCCCTGATCCCTCAGGCAAATATCATCGGTCAGACAGCGGAGATTAAAAATGTGTCTCTGATCCTTGTCGTTGCAGCAAGTGCTGTGGCGATCTTACTGGGATCTCTGCTGGCCGGGCAGTATGGCGGCTCCATCTACTATTTTATCCGCCGCCTGAAAAAAGTCTCTGACGGAGATCTGACGATCGAAGTCCACTCCAAGCGCAATGACGAATTCCAGCTATTAGCTGAGGGTATCTGTGATATGATCGCACACATGAAGAAGCTGGTATCCGGGCTGAAGGATGTCAATGAAGAATTATCCCGGGCTGCCACCGATATGTCTGCGGCTTCCTCACATTTTCTGGCGACCTCCCAGGATATCCAGAATCAGGTAGGTGAAATGCGCCAGGGTATTGAAAAACTGGATGAAAGCTCTGAGGACTGCCTGCAGCAGATGGACTCTCTGTCCGACACCATCGGCAACGTATCCTCACATTCTGACCAGATCAGTGCGCTTGCCACCGGCACCACCGCTGCGATCCATACCGGTATCGAATCCGTGGAGCATCTGAAGGAGAACACCTCTTCCACCATGCAGATCACCTCCAACATCGTAGATACCATCGGCAAGCTGAACGAGAAATCCAAAGCCATCGGTTCCATTACCGAAGCCATTAATGAGATTGCAGAGCAGACCAACCTCCTGTCCCTTAACGCTTCCATTGAAGCTGCCAGAGCCGGCGAATCCGGAAGAGGGTTCGCAGTGGTCGCTCAGGAGATCCAGAAGCTGGCGGATCAGTCCCTGCACTCCTCCGGTGAGATTTCCCGGATCATCGAAGAGATTGAGATTACCACTGACGAAGCTACGCAGGTTGCCAGACAGGCCAAAGGTATTGTAGCGGATCAGAACCAGTCCGTTGGCAGTACCACAGACTCCTTCCGTGAGATAGATTCCAAGGTAACAGAGCTTCTGAAATTCCTGCAGCAGATCAATGCAGGCGTGACGGAAATGGAGCACCAGCGCAGCACTACTCTGTCCGCCATCTCCGGTATCTCCGCAGTATCCGCAGAAACTGCTGCCGGATCCTCCAATGTACAGACTGCTGCCGAAAAACAGCTGCAGGCCATTCAGGATCTGGACAAAGCCACTTCCGCACTGGCAGCCCGCTCAGAAGAGCTGACTACGATTCTAGAAGGTTTCATTGTATAGAAATGGCTATACACCCTGGAGAAAATATGTTATACTGATAACATCTTTTGACGAAGAAATTCTTAGGAAAATACATATAGAGAGGTAATCTTATGAGCAAAAAAAGAGTTGTCGTATCTCTGGGACATGATGCACTGGGCTATACCACTACCGAGCAGTGGGATGCGGTAAAAGTAACCGCCAAGGCACTGGCAGATCTGGTGGAGGCAGATTATCAGCTGACGATCACCCACAGTAACGGTCCGCAGGTCAGCATGATCCATAAGGCCATGACCGAGTTACGCCGTGTGTACATCGACTATACCCCCGCACCTATGTGTGTCTGCTCCGCTATGAGCCAGGGTTATGTAGGCTATGATATCCAGAACTCTCTTCGTGCCGAGCTTCTGGACCGCGGGATCTCCAAGCCGGTCAGCACCATCCTCACCCAGGTCACGGTAGATCCTTATGATGAGGCTTTCTATGAGCCCACCAAAGTCATTGGGCGTTACATGTCCAAGGAAGATGCTGAGATTGAAGTAAAGAAGGGCAATTATGTCAAGGAAGATCCCGGCAAGGGCTTCCGCCGTGTCGTTGCTGCCCCCAAGCCTATCGATATCGTAGAGATCGAAGCCATCCGTGCGCTGGCAGCCGCAGATCAGGTAGTTATCGCCTGTGGCGGCGGCGGAATCCCCGTGATCGAGCAGAAGCATGCGCTGAAGGGTGCTTCCGCAGTCATCGAGAAGGATGCCATCGCCGGCAAGCTTGCTTCCGATTTAAGCTGTGACGAGCTGATCATCCTGACCACAGTTCCCTATGTCTATAAGAATTTCGGTAAGGAGGATCAGGCAGCACTGGAGACTCTCACCGTAGCAGAAGCAAAGGATCTGATCGCAGCAGGACAGTTCGAGGAAGGCACCATGCTTCCCAAGATCGAAGCAGCCATCTCTTATCTGGAGAAGGTTCCTGCCGGCAAAGTACTGATCACCTCCATGGATCATGTCAAGGATGCCATTAAGGGCAAGGCAGGCACTGTGATCACCGCATAATTTCATTCGTATCTAAAAGGAGATATCCATTGTGGATATCTCTTTTTTACTCATATTTTTCCAAGTAGAAGGAATACAGGATCCGCTCCTTCACGGGCATCTGCATCAGCTTCGTCAACGCTTCCTCATAGTACTGAATCTGGACGTTGTAGCGGTTCCAGAGAGCTTCCAGGGAGTCGATCACATCGGTCTTGTAATCCAGCAGAACAATCTCACCGTCTTCTATGAAAAAGACGTCGATAATACCCTGAATGAGCACCTTTTCTCCCTCGGGCAGGTCCGGATCCAGGCGTTTTGCATCAATTCCCAGCACGAAAGGCTGCTCTCTGTATAGAAGCCCCTGTTCCTGCGCACGCCACATGCGGTATGCCAGTTCCTGCTCCAGGAAATTGAGGATCTTCGGCAGACTGACTGCTTTGGCATATTCCTCCGTCAGGCGTAAAGATACCGTTTCCCGCTGTAAGAATTCTTCCAACCGCTTCTTAAGTATCTCCGCGTCCAGTCTCTTACGGTATGTCTCATAATCCCCGGGACATTTTTCAAACTGTCCCGATTCGATAAATACATACGTAAAATCCAACAGCTCCATGACCCGGTGGAAAGCACTTCCCCGGACAGCACCGCTGACCTTCTCCTGCTCTCTGCGGAATCCCGGGATATAGGGAACCACTTCTTTTTCTTCAAAGGTATGGAATGCCGCCTCGTCCTTCTCCGCCATGGCTGCGATCTTTAACTCTGACACTGTTGTCTTGGTATACAGCTTTTGTAACCCGGGATGTGGATATTGATAAGCAAAACGCTCCCGCAGATGCATAAGCTTCCGCTCATTTTCTTCCAGGTCCCCGGTCAAAGGTGTCTCTCCACAGGCTATCAGCCGCAGCTGTTCTCTGCGATCGCCCATGCGCAGCTGCTCTCCGAGTTCCTCTGCCGCCAGGTCCTCCGTTCTCAGTGTCTTCACCGCAATTCCCGTCTGCGGCAGGATCGGCAGCAGGAAATCCATATAGCTTCCCGCCTCGCAGAAATCCAGATAAGTCAGTCTCTCCTGTCCGGTCATCTGCGCCAGCTCCCACTTTTCGTCAGCCTTGTCCAATACCGCGGTTAAGATCAGCTTTTCTCTGGCACGGGTCAGTGCCACATAGAGCACGCGCAATTCCTCCGCCAGATTATCTTCCTTCATTTTTGCAGACAGGACTGCCCGGCGAAGAGTCTTATTTTTAATACGTCGTACGGAATCTACATAATCCACCGCAACTCCCAGATCCATGTCCACGATGAGAGATTGGTTCGCATCCTGCATGTTGAAGCGTTTCGACAGTCCGGAGACAAATACCACCGGGAATTCCAGTCCCTTACTTTTGTGGATACTCATGATCCTGACCACATCGGCATTTTCATCCAGAGTATCCGCCTCTCCGTAATCCACATCGTATTTTTCCAATTGTTCCATGTAACGGATAAAGTGGAACAGTCCGAAATAACTGGTCTTCTCGAAAGCGGATGCCTTCGTAAGCAGCATCTCTACATTCGCACGCCGCTTGCTGCCGGTGGGAAGTGCCGTCACATAATTCAGATAGTCATAGTCATCCAGGATCCGCTGCAACAGGTCGCGAATGGAGGTATAAGGCGTCAGGTTGCGGTAGTGATCAATACGCTGTAAGAATTCTTTTGCTTTAAAAGAAAGTTCTGCTTCTTCCCCAGCAGCTTTATCCCCGGATATCTCTTCGTCAGTGTCTTCCGTCCGGCCGCTCTGTGCCACTTCCTTCAGTGCCTCATACAGTGTCATCCGTTTTCTGGAATGCCCTTCCCCGCCACTGCGGATCTGCGCGATCTCTTCCTGGGTGAATCCACCGAAGACGGATTGCATCACGCCAAACAGCGGGATATCCTGCCTTGGATTGTCCAGCACCCGTAAAAACTGCAACAGCTCCTGCACCTCCAGCGCCCCGAAATATCCGGTCTTAGATGTGATGTAGACAGGGATTCCCTGCTGTTCCAGTATCTTTTTGAATTCTTCGTCCCAGCCGCTGGTGGTGCGAAGCAGGATGACCATATCCGAATACCGCACCGGACGCAGTTCTCCCGTGGATTTCTCCATCACCTGCAGACTGCCCTTCAACTGCTTGATACGGGCGGCAATGGCGAGCGCTTCCAACTGTCGTACATTATCGTAATCCACAAGGACTCCCGCACCCTCGGCATGCTGCTCTCCGATGCCGCTCTCTTCGCGCTCTCCCTTTTCCGGCTTGCGGATCAGTAGCAGTTCGCTGCCGTAGGCGGGATCCTCCTGTGCAGGATACACTGCTCCGGGATACAGTGCCGCCTTGTCATCATAGGCGATCCCGCCGATCTCCCTGCTCATGATCCGGGAAAATACACCATTGACCGCATCCACCACCTGAATACGGCTTCGGAAGTTCTTCGCCAGATCGATCCGGCACAGATCCCCGGTCTCCTGATAAGTGTCGTATTTTTCCAGAAACAGTTCCGGTCTCGCCAGACGGAATTTATAGATGCTCTGCTTCACATCACCTACCATGAAACGGTTGTAACGACCCTCTTCTTCCCCGGAGATAGCGCTTAACAGATACTCCTGCACCAGATTGCTGTCCTGGTACTCATCGATAAGGATCTCCTGAAAATACTGGCGGTACTCCATTGCAACGTCACTTGGCACAATCCGATATTTCGTTTCGGTACGATCCGTCCCTGTGCCACCGGATTCTTCCACTTTTTCCCGCTTTAACAGGATCTGCAGCGCATAATGCTCCATATCGGAAAAGTCGATCAGATGTCTCTCCTGCTTGGCTGCGAGAAGCCTTCTGTCGAACTCTAACACCAAATCAAGCAGTATTCGCAGCGGCTCTCTGCAGGCTTTTCCCTGCTCCACCGCCAGTTCTAACGGGGTCTTAAAATAGCTCTCTGAAAGGTCACTTAAGGTATCCTTCACACTGTTTCGGATTGCCTTTGCCAGTTCCCGTTTGGCGGGATCCACACTGTCGTCCTTTTTAGAAGGGAGCCGTGCGAAAGTCACCGCAGGAACTTTGGCCGCCTGTTCCTCCAGATCCTTACAGGATGTCAGTCTCTCCAGCTGCTCGATCTCTGCCTCCGTCAGTTCTCCGTACATATACGGGCCGTCCGGTAGTTCACACAGCCGCTTCACTTCCCGCAGTTTTTCCAGGCATCCCTCCATGGTGCGGTTCACCCGTTCCGTCAGATATTGTCCGTAATCGCTGCGAACCAGTGCATCCAGATCACCAGCCGCATAATCGTTCTTGCGTTCCTCCAGCCATTCCGCAGGCCAGGGAAAGCTTCCCGCATAGCGGGACAGATTCAGGATATGCTGTTCTAATACGCTCTCCCTGCCTCCCGGGCAGAAATACTCCACACAGGCATGGAACTGTTCCGGGGCTTCCGGGACAAATTGCCCGGCATAGGCATCCTCTAAAAGCTGCGCCAGTACTTCCTGCTGAAGCAGCTTGATCTCTCCCTCATCCGCCACGCGGAAATCCGGATCCAGTCCGATCTCATTGAAATGGTTCCGGATCAGGAACAGGCTGAAGCTGTCGATGGTAGTGATCTGTGCATTATGTAACAGCGCAGACTGCTTCTGGATATGTTCATTACCGGGATCCGCCTCCAGTCTGGCAGTGATGCCCGCGGCGATCCGTTCTCTCATTTCTGCTGCAGCGGCATTGGTAAATGTCACGATCAGCAATCTGTCAATATCCGCCGGATGTTCTCCGTCACAGATCATGCGGATGATACGTTCCACCAGCACTGCCGTCTTACCGCTTCCCGCGGCCGCCGATACCAGAATATTACTGTTATGCAGTTCGATCACTCTTTGCTGTTCCGGGGTGAATTTCATTCCCATACGCTACCTCTGTTCCTGTTTTTTTTATCCTACGCTTCCGTCGTCTCCTGCATCCGCTGCATCAGCGTCTGCTGATCCAGATCCTCCAGCTGCCTCTTCTCATATCCGGGAATACTGCCATCAAAACCACAGACTTTTTTATAGGCACAATAGGTACATGCTTCCTCATTTCCCTTTTCGTAAGGATTTGCCGCTATTTTACCGTCCAGAATCTCCCTGCCAATCTGGCGTATCTTCGTATCCACATAAGCAGATACCACCTGCAGCTCCTCACGGCTTAAGATTCCGGATCTGGCGCTGAAGCTTCCGTCCTTTTTCTTTTCCACCGGAATGACTTTGGACTTGTCCTGTAAAAATCGATCCAGACGTTCCACCACGGCGGGATCGCTGTTCACCACACCGTTCATGCGAAGCTTTGTCAGAATCTCTTCGTTGATCTGCTCCTGGGTCAGTTCCACCGGAGTCTCTATCGTAGGATCATCAATATGATAATACAGCAGTGCCGCCGGTACGATCTCCTTATCCGGATGCTTTCTGCTCTCCAGCTCCATTGCCGCATTCATATATACCACCAGCTGTAGCTGCAGGCCATAATATAATGCCGCCAGGTCGAATTTCTTATTGCCGGACTTGTAATCAATGACCTTGACATAGACATGCTCCGCATCCTCCGATACATCGATACGGTCAATGCGTCCCTGCAGGTGCATCTTCTCTTCTTCAGACAGATCCACATGAATACTGTCCAGATCCTCCGCAAACCGGAAGGACAACTCATAATCGTCCGGCTGAAAGCTTCCCTGCTTCAGATGCTGCTGCAAGGTCAGCACCGTCCGGGTCAGGATCCTGCTCATCCGGGTAATAGCATATTCATTCCTCGCGGAACTGTACAGAACGGTCTCCCCATAAGTCGCAGCATAACCTTCCACTGCTTCTTTGATGGCCTGAGTCGCAAAATTTTCATCAAAATCCCACCATGTCCGACCGGATTCTGCAAGTTTTCCTGCGAAATTCTCCAGTACCGCATGATACACATTTCCCATATCCGACACTTCAAAGCCGAATTCTTCTCTCTCCTGCAGAGACAGACCATATTGTAGGAAATGTCTGCAGGCGCAGGCAGCATAGGTCTCTAAGCGGCTCACACTGTTCTCCAGCTGTCTGCCGTACAGTGCTCTCGCCACGATCCTTGACAGACCGCTCTCCTTATATCTTCTAAATGCTGCCGCCGTCAGACGGTCTCTGCCCTCCGGATCTGCTTCATAGGCACGGTACATGAGATAAAAATCCTGCCGTTCCTCTTCCCGCAGCGTTCCGTCCGCATATTCCCGCAGTTCCTCCGCCAGATATCTGGCACCTTCCTGTCTGCCCTCGATCTGTTCGATACGGCTGCGGTTCTGGGGATATTCCACAACAAGCTGCGGAAAAAGCTTCCGTACTGTATCGATCAGGTAAGACGGACGGATTCCCTTCCCATCACTGTTTACCTTGGCATAAGACAGATACAGCCGTTCTGAGGGTTTCGTCATATTCAGATACAGATACAGTCTCTGAATGTACATCTGTTGTCTGGGACTCGGTGCCATTTCTGTTCCGGATTCGATTAAAAATTCTCTGTCCATATCGGAGATAATGCCGCCCTTGGAGGCATTTTTCGGAATGTTTCCGTCATTTACCCCCAGGAAAAACAGTACTTTAACCTGTTTTAAGCGGGTCCGCTCCATATCACCCACCACAATACGATCCACATTCTGCGGAATCGTACCTACTGTGATCTCGCCGAATCCGGCATCCAGGATATCCGCAAATTCCTGTAACGATATTTCTTCCTCCCCCAAAAGTTCATAGATCTGATCCAGTAGATCCATGACCAGACGGTAGATCTGTGCATATTCCCTGGCTTTCGCCAGGTCGCCCTCCTGCTCGAACTGCTGTTGATAGTTCAAAAGCTTTTGCTGTACCTGATTCTGCTCCAGAAAATCATACAGATGATCCACATACTCGCCGGCTTTTGCCCGGGGAGCCATATGCAGGATCTCCACGGTATCCGCAAACTGCTGTCTGATACGGTTCAGACGCTCCAGGGTCTCTTCCGCCCGCTCTGTGTCTTCCTGCCCACTGCCTTGCTGAATCTCCTCAGTTTTTCGTGTGAACAGGCGGCTGTAGGTGCGATACCCTCTCGCCCCGGTGCGGATCACATAATTCTCCAGTTCGTCAATTTCCTCTCTGGAGATATCCGCCATGCCGCTGCGCAAAAAATGAAATACGGTATCATACGAAAAATCCCTGATATATAACTGCAAGGCGCTCTTGATGTATTCGATCATGGGATTTAAGACAATCCCTCTGGTCCGGTCCAGAAAACAGGGAATCTCCAGCTGCCCGAATTCCGTCTCCACATAGGAAGCGTACCCCTCCAGATCTCCGATGACCACAGCAATATCCCGGTAAGTAAGTCCTTCTTCCCGGATCAGCTTCCGGATATACAATGCCGTCTGATGGACTTCCTCTCTGGGAGAAAGTGCCTCGAACATACGGATCTCACACTGTTTCTCCGTATAAGGCTCATACTGATAGCGAAACAGGTTCTGCTCCAGATAACATAACGCCGGTGCCTTGGTGAAACGGTTGGGACCGCCCTTTACAAATACATCTTCCCCTCGTGTCACCTCTGCCTCCGCCGCCAGCTTCACCAGATCCGCCACTGTCTTTTTACTCAGATGGAACAATTTCTGCTCGCCGTCCATCTGATAAGGGTCTTCTTCCTCACCAATGGTCACAGTGACAATGGTCTCCTCGCACACCCGCATCAATTCCTGGATCAGACGGTTCTGTATAGGGGTAAATCCCGTAAACCCGTCGAATACCACCACACTGTCCGGAAGGATTTTCGACTTTACCAGGGATCTGCGCAGCACATCCAGCGTCTCCTCTGTAGTGATAAAATGGTCTCTGATATAATCCTGAAATCCCCGGTACAGAGTCTTTAAGTCTCTGAGCTTCATTGCCAGTGCGCCCCTTTTTTCGGCGCTGGCGATCAGTTTATCCATATCCTGTGTGCTGATGCCGTACTGCATGAATTCGGAGATGGCACTTTTCACCTCATGGATATAGCCCTGCTTATGCAGCAGGCTTCCCATGGCAGGCAGCTGCTCCTTCAGATCTGCCGCGATCTTCTGCAGCACCAGGCTTTTCCCGGTGTCATCCAGTACAGGTATTTCCTTCGTTCCTACTTCCTCCAGGATACGATGACTGAGTCTGCCGAAGCTTAAGACATCGATATTCAGAATGCCGCCTCTGTCACTGCGCATGACCAGATCCTTCTGGGTCTGCATGGTGAACTGATCCGGCACGATGATCAGGAAATTCCTCCCAGGCTCCTGCGCCGCCCGCTGCATGATCTCTTCATAGATTCTGTGACTCTTGCCGGACCCGGAAGGTCCGAAATAGAAACGTAAGCTCATAGGTCTCCTTTTGCAGTCTTCTGCCTATTGTATATCAAGCTCTATCGGACAATGGTCCGATCCCGGAACTTCCGTGTGGATCTTCGCATCTGCCAGTCTGTCCTGCAGGCACTGCGATACCACGAAATAGTCAATTCTCCATCCGGCATTTTTCGCCCTCGCCTGGAATCTGTAAGACCACCAGGAATAGATTCCGGTCTGCTCCGGATAAAAATAGCGGAAAGTGTCGATAAATCCATTTTCCAGTACTTTGGAGAAGCTGGTGCGCTCCTCGTCGGTGAATCCCGCATTGCCGCGGTTCGTCTTCGGATTCTTCAGGTCGATCTCCTCATGTGCCACATTCAGGTCACCCGCATAGATCACCGGCTTTTTCTCTTCCAGTTTTTTCAGATAAGCCAGAAAATCCGTCTCCCATTGCATCCGGTAATCGAGGCGCTTTAATTCCTGCTGGGCATTCGGTACATAGACTGTCACAAAATAGAACTCCGGGTACTCTGCCGTGATCACTCTGCCCTCATGGTCATGCTCTTCCACGCCGATGCCATAGGTCACCTGAAGCGGTTCTTCTTTTGTGAAAATCGCCGTACCGGAATAGCCCTTTTTCTCCGCATAGTTCCAGTATTGGTGATATCCGGGCAGATCCAGGTCGATCTGTCCCTCCTGTAATTTAGTCTCCTGCAGGCAGAAAATATCTGCGTCTATTTCTTTAAAAAAATCTAAAAAGCCCTTCTGCATGCAGGCTCTCAGTCCGTTTACATTCCATGAGATAAATTTCATGCTTTTTCCTCTTTCTTATTTTTGATTGTTTGACCATTCCTGTTCCTTGCGGGCAGCCTCCAGGGACGCTTCGTACCCTTTTAGAATATCCGTAAGTCTCTGCACATCTGTGATTGCGCTTGCTTTATTTTCCGGGTGATCCATCCAGGGATGTCTGTATTTTGCAGGATATATGTTTTCTATGGTATTTTCTCCAATTATGTACCATTTTTTCTGATAACAGATTGTGTTGTCCTCCGGGTTTAAGAAAGCGAACAACTGTGCCAGCGGATAGCTCTCCGTCTCCGTCGCCATCTTCCGATTCTTCAGATTTTCTTCTCTGCCGGTCTGAGCATTGTGAATCTTCACGTTCGTTCCTTCCGGTTCTACGATCAGCGTCATAGGTTCTGCCGGTTTCTTCCACAATTTATCCAGTATATAATTTAACGGTCCCAGCAGCAGGATCGTCATAAGGACCGCCAGCACTCCCGTCAGTTCCGGGATCCAGTCTCCCAGTACCAGCATCTGGAACAGCACATGATCACTGTCCCGCATGCCCCAGACTTTCATTACGACAAATGCCGCCGTCACCACATAGATCAAGATTGTTGCTATAGCAAACGGTATCAGTACTTTCTCTTTTTTGATTCCCCAGGCAGCATAAGCCTTCCGCTCTTCTTCCGTGAACAACACCGGCAGTTCATAGCTTTCTGTCATGCTCTGATTCTCCTTTTTTTGTTATTCTCCGAGAATGATACGGAGAAGCTGCTTGTCTAACATCAATGTCCGGTTCCAGGGATTCAGGATTACGCCTTCAATGCCGTCTGCGGTCAGCGTCATGCGAAACAGCTGCTCGATATCCGTGAGAAACGTAGACATCACACTGCCGCTTCCCTTCAATTCTTCCTCAAAGCCGGTGAACGCCGACCACCATTTTTTCCCGTCTAAGGTCTGCACCGCCTGTAAGCGCATAGCGGTTCCGGCAGCCTGCATCACCGCTTCTTTCACATCTGCGGAAGGCGGTTCCACCGCCACGATGAACTGCCCCTGCTCCCGCATCCGTCTGCGCACCACCGTCAGGGCGTGTGCCAGAAGCTCTTTCGTGGGCTCCTGCTGTAATGCCAGAATTGCCTCTTCTATTTTTTCATTTCCCTGTAAACCTTTGTCCTTCTTTTCATCCATAACAGTAATGTTGTCCTTTTTATTTGTAGTCGTTAAGCTGCTTCACCCTGTTTCCCATATTTCTTACGCAATCTTGTCTGCAAGTTGCCTGATTACATAAGGAACACGGGCAGCACAGCTCATGCCTATGGCTATCATACCATAAAAGCTTACGCAATTCCACTTACGTTTCCCTCCGCACATTTTCTCTCCGCGCGCTGTCTTTTCCTTGACAGTGACTACATTCATTGCTAACATGAACCTGAGCATTTCAAGCTCAGAAATGAGGACCATTATGAATACTTTTGACCCGAACCATAGGTACAGCGATGCCGCTAAACTGGCTCGTCTGAAAAATAAAAAGCTTTTCCTGTTCGACATTGACGGAACGATCGCCGTGGGCGATACCCTGTACGAAGGCAGTGCGGATCTGATCCGCTATATCAACGACATCGGCGGCAGGGCTTATTACATTACCAACAATTCCACGAAAAGCGGGCTGGATTATGTGAAGAAATTCCATGATGCGTTTCACTTGGACAGCACAGAGGATCAGTTCATCACCTCCGGTTATATGACGTTGCGCTTTTTGAAGGAAAATTATGCAGAGAAAAAAATCTTTGTACTGGGAACTGCTTCCTTCGTAGCAGAGCTGAGAAAAAATGGGCTTCATGTCACCGAGGTCTGCGAAGAGAATATTGACTGTGTGGTGGTTGCCTACGACAGTGAATTAAATTACGGCAAGCTTACGGAAGTCTGCAAGGTTTTATTCACTCAGGACATTCCCTTCTACGGCACTAATCCGGATCTGCGCTGCCCCATCGACTTTGGCTTTATCCCTGACTGCGGTGCGATCTGTGATATGATCACCGCTACCACCGATAAACAGCCCATTTACTTGGGCAAACCCAGCAAAGAAGTCGTAAACTTATGCCTGGATATATCCGGTTTCACCCCCGAGGAGACACTGGTAGTCGGTGACCGCCTGTACACTGACATTGCCTGCGGCATCAATGGCGGTGTGGACACCTGCGTCCTATTCACCGGCGAGGCACAAAAAAAGGATATTCTGACTCCCGAGGGGGAGCCGAATACCCAGTATCTGCCGGACTATGCTTTTGAAAATGTGCAGGAACTGTTAGATGCCTGCAAAGAATAAATTAAGAGTTACTCTCTAATGGATTTCTTCACGACACCGATTCCCAGCGGATAAGGTCCGGTGTGTACACCGATGGTGGCACCGATCTGGAAGATGGGAATGGTGTCGATGTCGTATCCCTTCTCCTTCAGTCTGCTTACCAGTCTGTCCCGGAACTCCACGGCTTCTTCCTTATCGTAGCCGTATCCTATACAGATACTGTAATCTGCAATATCTGTCTTCTCCTCTGCCAGATATGCCAGCAGCAGGTCGATAGTCTTGTCCACGGTCTTGCGGCGGCTTCTGCCGATACCGGACGGGAAGATCTCGCCTTCTTTTAAGGTGATGATAGGCTTGATGCCAAGCAGGCTTCCTGCTACACTTGCTACTTTGCCGATGCGTCCACCATGCTTTAAGTATTCCATATTTCCGACCGTGAAAAAGATTCTTCCGGAGCTCTTGATCTCATTCAGGCGGTCAATGCTCTCCTGATATCCTGCACCCGCATCTCTGAGCCTTACTGCTTCCAGTACATAGATGCCCTGAAGAACTGTGTTCACACAAGAATCACAGACATAGATCTGTGATTCGGGATATTCCTCTTCCAGAATCGCCTTCGCATTCAGCGCGGACTGCATGGAGCCACTGAATTTGGTCGTAATGCAGATACAGATAATGGGTGTACCCGCTTTGACATAAGGCAGAAATGCATCCAGGTAATCCTGTACGGACGGCATAGAGGACTTGGGATATACATCCGGATGATCCACCATTTCCTGATAGAATTCACGTACACCGATCTCTACCATTTCTTTTTGATATTTTCCCTCTTCAAAAGATACATAGAAGGGAACCACTGTGATATTCTTCTCTTTGGTAAGCTCCAACGGAAGATCGCAGGAACCGTCTGATATAATATGAAATGCTTCACTCATGATCGCATACACCTTTCTGCTTCTTTTCAGAGTTTAGCTTACCACGTTGCAGGGTAAAAAGCAACGAGTTTTTGACATCGTATTGCATTTCATGGTATTTTAAGTCTTTTTATGTAGTTTTTATAACCACATTTGTGATCGGTTATGTATACTTGAGTTTACGCGATATTTGTCGATGGAATATGGCTGCCTTTATTCATATGAAGTTGACTTTCTCCTTTTCTATAGATATACTACTAATGTTAACCGATTCTATTATCAGTTAACATTAAGTCAGTGAGAATGACCCCCTTCATTCTCTGGGAACTGACAACAGCCCGGCAGAAAATCTGCCGGGCTGTTTTCAATTCTTATGCGCGCTTAGGTCTTTCGACCCTGATATCATGTTATATGGAGTAATCCAGATTCTCCAGTCTCTTTTTTCTACGTTCTACGAGATCTGCTATAGTCACGCCATCCACTACTTTATTCACAGCATTATACAGTTCCTGCCATACCTCCAGGGTCTCACAGGTATCGCAGCGTTCACAGATGTCCGCACCGTCTTCCAGACAGGCCACCGGTGCCAGCGATCCTTCCGTCAGTCGCAGGATCATTCCCACCGTATAATCTGCCGGGTCTTTTGCGATGCGGTAACCACCCTGTGCACCACGGACGCTCTTCACATATCCTGCCTTATTCAGCACAGCAATGATCTGCTCAAGATACTTTTCGGAAATCCCCTGTCTGGCAGCGATTTCTTTTACCTTGATACACTCTCCATTGTTGTTCAATGCCAGATCCAACATGACACGTACTGCATATCTTCCTTTGGTTGAAATTTTCATCCTATCCTCATTTCCGAGCATCCTCCTGCTCTGTTTCACTTTTCATATCAGCCTGCTTATTCCAAAGCAGTTCAAAACTGCTCCGATCTTTCTATGGTTTCCACAGATTCTACCTTATTTTTCTTTATTTTTCTTTTTCCTATAGTTCATATAGGATTTGTGGAAACAACAGAAAAATCTGGAGAGCATCCACTCGAATGCTGTTCGGAAAAATCTCCTCCCATTCCTCGGAATGCTCTCCGGATTTTCGCATTACTTTACTGGCACTTCACCTTACTTGTAAGGGATAACGCCACCATTATAATTGTCATTGATGAACTGCTTGATCTCATCGGACTTCAGAGTATCTACCAGTGCCTTGATCTTAGGCAGATTCTCGTTGCCTTCCTTAACAGCGATTACATTTACATAAGTAGCGGCTGCTTCGGAATCATCGCTCTCATACAGCAGAGCATCGTCTGCAACAGTCAGGCCTGCTTCCATAGCATAGTTGCCGTTCAGGACACCGAAGGATACTTCCGGAAGGGTTCTGGGAACCTGTGCTGCTTCCAGCTCTACGAAGGTGATGTTGTGAGGGTTCTCAACGATATCCTTGATAGTAGCGGTCAGACCCACACCATCCTTCAGGGTGATGTAACCGTTATCCTGTAACAGTAACAGAGCACGTGCCTCGTTGGTGGTATCGTTGGGTACTGCGATGGTTGCATTGTCAATGTTGTCTAAGCTGGTCTCGGTTCCGGGATACAGTCCGAAGGGCTCGTAATGGATACCGCCGGCATTTACCAGATGAGTACCTTTCTCCTCGTTGAAGCTCTCCAGATAAGGGATATGCTGGAAGTAATTTGCATCGAAATCACCGGACTCTACTACTAAATTAGGCTGTACATAGTCATCAAAAATCTGAATCTCCAGAGTATAACCCTGCTCCGCTAACAGAGGCTTTGCTGCCTCCAGGATCTCTGCATGAGGTACTGCACTTGCAGCTACCTTGATAGTGGTATCGGTGTCAGCTACTTCCTTGCTTTCTGTTGCCTCGGTAGTCTGGGCAGCAGTTTCCTGGTTAGCTGTTGTTGCAGCTGCCTCGCTGGTCTGAGCAGCTGTTTCGTTGCTGCCGCAGCCGGTCAGTGCGCTCACGGACAATGCTGCAACTGCGATCAAAGCAATCATTTTCTTTTTCATAATACTTCTCCTCCTAAATCTTTTGGTAAAAAATTTTAGTCTATTGAATCAGATGCCTTACATCTGCCTCAATCTTTTCGTTTTCCCTAACGGGTTCTCTTATCCAATTTCTTGGAAATCGTCATTCCGATATATTGCAGCAGCTGTACCAACAGTACCAACAATACTACTGTCACCAGCATAATATCGGTCTGGTAACGATAATAACCGTATCGGATCGCAATATCACCGAGTCCGCCTCCACCTACGGCACCTGCCATAGCGGAGTAGCCTAAGATTGTTCCCAGTGCAATGGTCGCATTCACAAGCAATGAGGTTCTGGATTCTGCCAGCATAACCTTCCAGATGATCGTCCACAGGTTAGCTCCCATGCTCTGTGCTGCTTCAATCACTCCGTGATCTACCTCCAACAGAGAAGATTCCACCATTCTGGCAATGAACGGTGCCGCTGCCAGAGTCAGAGGAACGATGGTAGCCGTCGGACCGTAGCTCTTTCCTACAATGATACGGGTCAAAGGGATGATCATGATCAACAAAATCAAAAACGGAATGCTTCGCACAATGTTGACGATCACATCCAGAATCTTATAAATGATCTTGTTCGGACGCAGTCCCTTCGGTGCGGTAATCACCAGGGCAATTCCCATAGGAAGTCCGAGTACATACCCCATAAATGTGGAAACAAGGGTCATATACAAAGTAACAAAGGTGCCTTCCACCAGCATCATAATCGTTGCATTATCCCACATAGTCTTTCAGCTCCTCCACTTCCAGTTTTCTCTCCTGTAAATAATGGATCATCTTGTTCGCCGCCATTTCATCCTCCGGCAGCTGTAAGATCATCTGTCCATGGGCGATACCGCCGATGTCCTTGGTATCCGCTAACAGGATATTAACGGGAGCCTTGCACTCCAGCACCATATTGGCGATCACAGGTTCAAAAGAAGAATTCTCGGTGAAAACAATGCGGATGTAGCGTTTGCCGGACATTTCCTTTGCCTTGGGATCCACCATGAACACCAGCTTTCTTGCAGCTACGGACTGGGGTCTGGAGAATACCTCCTCCACAGTACCATGCTCTGCCAGTTCTCCGGCATCGATAATGGCTACATGGGAACAGATCTCCTGTACCACAGCCATCTCATGCGTGATGATCACGATGGTGATGCCGTACTGTTTGTTGATGTCCTGTAATAATTTCAGGATCTCCTTGGTCGTCGTGGGATCCAGCGCACTGGTCGCCTCGTCACACAGCAGAATCTTCGGCGTATTGGCAAGAGCTCTTGCGATTGCCACACGCTGCTTCTGTCCTCCGGAGAGCTGGGAAGGAAAGGAGTCTGCCTTTTCCTTCAGTCCTACAATCTCGAGCAGTTCCATAGCGCGCTTTCTGGCCGCCTGCTTTTTCACACCCACGATCTCCATGGGGAAGCATACATTGTCCAGAACACTTCTCTGCATAAGCAGATTAAAATGCTGAAAGATCATCGCAATGCCTGTACGGACCTTACGAAGTTCTGCCTCGGTCAGTGTCGAAAGATCCTGGTCTTCTACGACTACGGTTCCCGTGGTGGGCTTCTCCAGATAGTTCAGGCAGCGTACCAGGGTAGATTTTCCGGCACCACTCATACCGATGATGCCGTAGATGTCTCCCTTGTTGATATCCAGGCTGATACCCTTTAAGGCTTCTACCTGATTATCTTTACCAATAAAAGTTTTTGTTACATTCTTGATCTGAATGATCGGTTCCATAAGTTCCTCCATTCCAGGTTCGTGCTTTTAAGGGAAGAAAAGCGCAAATTCCTTGAATTCCTAGTACCATGCCATACATTCTAACACAAGAATGCAAGTCTGTCCAGTTCTGCAAATTTCGTCTTAAACTTCTGCAAACATCGGGGTGGACAGGTATCTGTCACCGGAATCGGGAAGCAATGCTACGACTGTTTTGCCTGCATTTTCAGGGCGCTTTGCGATCTGTGCTGCTGCATACAGAGCTGCGCCGGAGGTGATTCCTACCAGGATACCCTCCTTATGAGCGATCAGGCGGCCGGTGGTAAATGCCTGGTCTGTGGTAACGGTGAATATCTCATCGTAGATGCCGGTATTCAGAACGGAAGGAACGAATCCTGCACCGATACCCTGCAGCTTGTGAGGTCCGGGCTGTCCGCCGGAAAGTACGGGAGAATCTGCAGGCTCTACTGCTACAATCTTCACATTAGGATTCTTGGATTTTAAATAAGTACCAATGCCGGTCACGGTTCCGCCGGTACCTACACCTGCTACGAAGATATCAACCTTGCCATCGGTATCTTCCCAAATCTCAGGACCGGTGGTAGCTGCATGTGCGGCGGGGTTCGCGGGGTTATCAAACTGTCCGAGGATCACGGCTCCCGGGATGGACTTCTCTAACTCCTCTGCCTTGGCAATGGCACCCTTCATGCCCTTGGAGCCTTCGGTCAGTACCAGTTCTGCACCGTATGCCTTCAGGAGGTTACGGCGCTCCACACTCATGGTCTCGGGAAGGGTAAGAATGGTTCTGTAACCCTTGGCTGCAGCCACACTTGCCAGGCCGATACCGGTGTTGCCGGAGGTGGGTTCGATGATGGTGGAACCTTCTTTTAAAATACCCTTCTTCTCGGCATCTTCGATCATTGCCAGTGCGATTCTGTCCTTAACGCTTCCTGCGGGATTGAAGTACTCCAGCTTTGCTAACAGTTCTACGCCTTCGATATTCTGATCCTTCAAGTAGTTTGTCACCTTTAAAAGGGGTGTATGTCCGATCAGTTGGGTTGCGGATGTGTAAATCTTACTCATAATAGAATCCTCCTTAAACCTGAAAATTTTGTTTGTTTTTATTTCCTACTTATTCGATATGGATGTTATGGAATTTATACTATACTATTCCGCTAGGAATGTCAACTATTATTTTTTAAACTTTTTGAGAGTTGTGCCGTGGAACGGAAAATGGTATGATTTAGGTAATTAATCCGTAGCCCCAACAGCAAGTAAGAAACGAGGCACGCTCTCGCTCTGTCGCAGAGCGTAGCGGTACATAAGCGTGAAAAGTACTCACGCTAAGTACCGACGTCTGCTTACGGCCTGCTTATTCTTACTTGCTGTCGTGACTACTGGGTTATTATCATATTTTAGGGAAATATTGTAATATAAAATATATTAAATCAGAAGGAGCCACTCAACTACATGGCAGATAAAATTTACCGCGTTCCTCCTATATATAATAAAATAAGAAAAACAACTGCCCCACTGACAGTCCGGGTGCCCGGGTCTAAGAGTATCACGAACCGCAGTCTCCTTCTGGCGATGCTGGCGGAGGGAAAGTCCACGCTGCGTGGGGTGTTGTTCTCGGATGATTCGAGGCATTTTCTGCAGTGTGTACAGGATCTGGGATTTGAGACGACGGTGGATGAGGAGAGCTGTATCGTCACGGTAGAAGGACTGGGAGGAAAGCTTCCCTGTGAAGAAGCTGTGTTAAATGTGGGAAGTGCGGGAACGGCAGCGCGTTTTCTGACAGCTACGTTAGGTGTCTCGGAAGGTGTTTTTCACATGGATTCTTCAGAGCAGATGAAGAGGCGCCCCATGGATCCGCTTCTGTCCTCTCTGGCAGAATTGGGGTGTGAGGTCCGCTGTGAAGGAGAAGATGGACATTTTCCTTTTACGCTGACCGCTCATGGGTTCGGACAGGATCATATCTCCATCGATATCGGGCACAGCAGTCAGTTTCTGAGTGCGCTGCTGATTGCTTCGACTTTGTCTTCGGAAGATTTTACGATTCAGGTAGAGGGTACCCATGGGATGGCGTATATCGAAATGACGCAGAAGATGATGGAGCAGTTCGGAGTCTGCGTGGAGCGTCCCACGCCGGATCAGTTCCGTATTCCCGCCGGTCAGCATTATAAAGCATTAGATTATCAGATTGAGCCGGATGTCTCTGCCGCCTGTTATTTCTATGCGATGGTACCGTTACTGGGAATCCCGGTCTGTGTAGAGCATGTGCATTTTGAAAGTCTGCAGGGAGATGTGGAATTCCTGCGTATCTTAGAGAAAATGGGATGTACCGCACAGGATACGGAAAAGGGAGTCCTCCTGCTGCCTCCTTCAGCTTTATCGGACGCCGGAACGCAGACTCCCGCTTTCCATGGTATCACGGTGGACATGTCCTCCTGTTCCGATCAGGCGATCACACTGGCAGCCATCGCACCGTTTGCCGACAGCCCCACCTGTATCACAGGCATCGGGCACATCCGTTTCCAGGAGAGTGACCGCATCCATGCCATCTGTACAGAACTGACCCGTATGGGCATCCGCTGTGAAGAGACGCAGGACAGCATCACCATCTATCCGGGGACGCCAAAGCCTTGTACCGTAGCCACCTACGACGACCACCGCATGGCTATGGGTTTTGCTCTCACCGGTCTGCGCACGGAGGGCATCGTGATCGACGATCCCGGATGCTGCCGCAAGACCTTCGAGAATTATTTTGAAGTACTTGACCAGGTGATCGCAGAGATATCAGAAGTTTAGGCGCACAGCCGGAGGAGTCCATAGGCGCACAACTGAAAAAGAGAGCATCCATGGCTCTATATTTCTGCCATGGATGCTCTCTCTTACTTTCTTTGTTCAGTTTATGCTGTTTTCAGCAAAAATGTCTTAGTTCTCCTGACCCTTTACCGCGAAGCATACGCCGGTGTCATCGGGCTTGTCCTCATCGAACTTGTAGTCCTTGCCGGGCAGTACTGCATTCAGGATAATACCGGTCAGCGCACCTACTGCCAGTCCGGACAGGCTGATGGTGATCTCGCCGATGTGGAATGCGATAGCGCCTGCTGCACTGTAGTTGATACCGATGGACAGTACCAGGATCAGAGCGGCGATGATAACGTTACGGCTCTTGGTAAAGTCTACCTGAGTCTCTACGATGTTACGGACACCGACTGCAGAAATCATACCGTACAGTACCAGGGATACACCACCGCAGGTAGCGGTAGGCATACAGCCGATCAATGCTGCTACCTTCGGAGAGAAGGAGAACAGTACAGCGAAGCCTGCTGCAATACGGATAACTCTGGGGTCGAATACCTTGGTCAGAGACAGCACACCGGTGTTCTCACCGTAAGTGGTATTCGCAGGAGCACCGAACAGTGATGCAATAATGGTAGCCAGACCATCACCTAACAACGTACGATGCAATCCGGGCTCCTTGATATAGTTGATACCAACGGTGGAAGAAATAGCGGAGATATCTCCGATATGCTCTACCATGGTAGCCAGTGCGATCGGCATAATGGTGATCACGGAAGTAATTAACAGAGAAGTGTTGCCGTCGGACAGTGCCCAGAAAGCGGTCTCATTCCAGTGGATAGGAAGTCCGATCCATGCAGCTTCCGCAACGGGTGTGAAATCCACGTGGCCTAAGATAGCTGCCAACACATAAGAACCAACAACGCCGATGATGATTGGAACGATCTTCACCATTCCCTTACCCCAGATATTGCAGATCACTACCAGTGCAATAGCGACCACTGCGATCAGCCAGTCTGCGGAACAGTTGTTGATAGCGGACTGGGACAGGGTCAGACCGATGGCAATGATGATAGGTCCGGTTACGATGGGCGGGAAGAAACGCATTACTTTGCCGGTACCGAAGATCTTGATCAACAGGGATAATACCAGGTACAGCAGACCTGCACAGGCTACACCGAAGCAGGCATAAGGAAGCAATGCGGAATTGTCCGCACCGTCTGCCATAGGTGCGATTGCGGCATAACCGCCTAAGAAAGCAAAGGAAGAACCCAGGAATGCGGGTACCTTTCTCTTGGTCAGCAGATGGAACAATAAAGTTCCCAGACCTGCAAATAACAGTGTTGTGGAAACATCCAGACCTGTCAGCATGGGTACCAGAATCGTGGCACCAAACATTGCGAACATGTGCTGAAGTCCCAGCAGAAGCATCTTGGGCACGCCCAAGGATCTGGCATCGTAAATGCCATTTTCGCCGAGTGTAGTCTTCTCGCTCATTTTTCTCCTCCTATGTCATAGACATGTGAACTTGTAATATTTGCCGCATAGAGATAGGCAGATAGTCCTCTACCTGCCCACATCTATGTGACCTTATTAGTTACATGATAGCTTTTCATCGTTCCACAGTCAAGAAAAAATTTATTCCACTGCATGTTCTTTTAAAAAGTCCAGCCAGATGGGAATATACTGGGCCTTCAGGTGCACTCCGTCATAAGTATAGGATGCCACCATTCCTCCGGTCTCATCACAGATCAGCGGATTCACATCCAGGTAATATATCTTCTCATCATCCGCCAGCTTCGCGATTTCTTCATTCCTGGCTTCGATGCCCTCATTGGTAATATAGTCTCCCTGCCCGGAGCGCTCCATGGTCACCTTCATGATCGCCTGCAGGTAGATCACCGCATCGGGCTGCAGCTGTTGCAAATGCTGTACTGCCTCCCCGTAAGCCTTCATGAAAGATTCCACCGTACCGGTTCCCATCTCGTTAATACCGATCATCAGATAGATCTTGGCAAACTGTTTCTCGGATAGTGCCTCTTCCACCGTGATCTTTTTCTTCTGCCCCGGCACCGCTACTATTTTCGAATCGAACATCTTATAAATCGTAAGTCCGGTAGAGGCATAAAATGTGGAGGTCTCTTCCAGTCCACCGTATTCATACATTCCCACTGTCCGGGAATCCCCGATAAATACAGCATCATCAAAATAGCTGTCATCCACCGTATGGTAGACCACTTCTTTTGGCAGTTCTTCCGAAGGCTCTGTCGGTTGTGGTTCCTCCGTTGTCATTGTCTCTGTCTGCGTATCTGCCGATGTCTCTCCGACTGCCGGTGTCCGACTTTCCCCTGTGGGATCTTCTGTGCCTTCCGGGACCGTATCCCCCGATACGGTTCCGTCCTGTTGTCCGGGTTCCGATGTATGACCCATCCGGGCACCGGCTGCCAGCTGCACACCCCTGTTATACAATTCCCGAAGTGGATCCGTATACACCTGCCAGTTGTCCGTCCATGTAAAAAACAGGACTCCCATAAGCAGCAGACTGATGGGAAAGGATAATTTTCTTATCCATTGTCGTAGTTTCTGTAACATATTTCCTATCCTATCCAGATTTTCTAAAAACTAAAGTACATAAATGGGTTATTTCCCTCTAATATAAGTCTCCAGACGCAATACCAGAATACCGCTGCCAGCAATATTTTCATCAGGATCTTATCCTTACCGTAATTGTACAACTTTTCGATTACCGGTGTACATGCCAGCCCGGATACGGCTAACAGCCCGCCGTAGGTAGACAATGCTTTCCACGCATCCTCATAGCCGCCGCTGATCCCCGGTACCAACCACATCATTTTATCCAGATAGACCCTCAGCTGTGACAGATCCGTAATGGCAAAGCACATCCAGCTTACGGGAATGATCAGCCACAGATAAATGTGCGGCAGTACTTTCATTTTATGTACGAATTTTAATCTTCCCAGCTGCCGTTCCAGTACAATGCAGATCCAGAGCAATCCGCCCCAGCAGAAAAAGTTCCAGCCGGTGCCATGCCAGAATGCAGTTAATATCCATACCGCAAACAGGTTAAAAATCGTGCGTATCTCACCCTGTCTGCTGCCGCCCAACGGGATATATACATACCGGCAGAACCACTGCCCCAGTGTCATATGCCATCTGCGGTAGAAATCTCTCACGCCTCTCGCCATATAGGGTCTTCGGAAATTCACAGGCAGTTCAAACCCAAGCATTCTGCCCAGCCCCATTGCCATCAGAGAATATCCCCAGAAGTCGAAGTAAATCTCCATGGAATAGGCGATTGCCGCCAGCCATGCAAGCGGTGTGGAAATACTCTCAAATCCCGTGACCTGTACCTCATGCCACAATATCCCCACGCGATCCGCCAAAAGCACCTTGGCAGCCAGTCCTAAGATGAACAGCTTCATTCCGTCTTCCAGCCCCTGCATAGTAAAAGTCCTGTTGTACAGGCTGTATTTCACCTCACCATAACGGGTAATGGGGCCGGAGATCAGCTTCGGAAACATGACCACATAAGTTGCAAATTTTAAAAAAGAATACTCCCTATCTGCATCTCCGCGATATACATCGATCAGATAAGACAATATCTGAAAGGTATAAAAACTGATCCCCAGAGGAAGTCCCGCAGAACCTCCCCGGCACTTAAACCAGATCAGGATGCCAATGTTAATACTCAATGCTGTCACGAACAACAGTCTCTTGCGCCATAATGTCCTGGGACTGCGTTTTGCCAGATGCAGCCCGATAAAATAATTACATAAGACGGAAATCATCAAAGGTGCAAGATTTCCTGCATCTCCCATGGCATAAAAAACAATGCTTCCCACAAGCAGCGTCAGGTTTCTGTATTTAGAAGGTGTGATTCCGTAGACGATCAGAAAAACCGGCAGGAACCACAGCAGAAATTCAATACTGCTGAATATCAAATAAATCACATCTTTCTGTTTTCTATTACTAATTCTGTTCTTTATATCATAGTAGCTTGAAACACAGGGTATTACAACTAAACAATTCTTAATTTTAAATGACAATATTTTACAACTGCTTAATCTTTTTGCAATTTTTTCCGGCTTCGTATACAATAGATATAACAACGATCGAGAAAGGATATTTCCTATGAAAGAACAGTTATATACCATCCCCTTAAACGATGCCGTCAACGCACAGGACGAATGTCCTTTCTGCTTCATCCACAGAAGTATCGAGCAGGATCTGTTGGATTTCGTCTTAGGCTCCGGCTCCTCCTATATGGAAGCGGATATTAGAGAACAGACCGACAAAGCAGGCTTCTGCCGCTATCATTTTCAGAAGATGTTCGACTACGGCAACACCCTTGGCAACGCCTGGATCTTAAAGACCCACTATCAGCGTATGATCCGGGAGATGCAGCAGGAATTTGCTTCCTTCCGTCCCGGAAAAAGTTCTCTTTTGGGAAAATTCAAAAAAGCTGAGGGCAGTGAAAATACCATCGGTATGTGGATCCGCGCAAAAGAGGACTCCTGCTATATCTGTTCCCAGTACAAGGATACTTATGAAAGATACCTGGACACCTTTTTCTATCTGTGGAAAAATGACGAAAGTTTCCGGAATAAGATCATAAACGGAAAAGGCTTCTGCCTGCCTCACTTCGGAGACCTCTGTGAAGCCGCCGACCGCAAGCTCTCCGATAAGGAAAAGCAGGAATTCTACGACTGCCTCCTGCCCGTCATGGAAGCGAATATGCAGCGGATCTCTGAGGATATATCCTGGCTGGTGGAAAAATTCGATTACCGAAATAAGGACGCCGACTGGAAGAACTCCAAAGATGCCATCCAGCGCGGCATGCAGAAATTAAAAGGCGGATATCCCGCAGATCCCACCTATAAGATGTCTAAATAGTTATCATTTTCTTCAAAATTATGATGCAAATAGGATGCTATTTTTCTGAAAACGCTTCGTCAGAGGGCTGTGTGGAACGTTCCGCCAGCCTTCTGCTTAAGTTCAGATACTCTGTGATCTCTTCATACAACATCTCTGGCTGAAAAGCATCCTCTAAAATCCTCTCGTTCATCAGTCCCTTAATGGTCAGTTCCAGCATTTTACGAAGTTTCACGGCATCCTCTGCGGAAGCATATTTACCCAGATCCGCTCTTGCGAAAACAGACTCCAGATAATCTTCCAGCTGCTGTTTTCTCTCTTCTACCGCCAGCAATGCTTCACTGACATTTTCCGTCTGCGCCCGGTTCAGAAAAGGCTGCAGATAAGGATAACCGCACATGGCATGCATTTTTCCACATTCCACCTGCTGTAGCAGAGCAAACAGATCCGTCTCCTTCGCATCCACCGCCGTAGACAACTCCAGCAACAGGTAACGGACGCTGTAATCATAGACAAATGCATATACACCCAGTTTGCTTCCGAAATAATGGAATAACAAACCCTTGCTGATAGCCGCCTCCTTCACAATATCATCCGTACAGGCATGGCGGTAACCGTGCAGTGCAAATACTTTCAGGGCGGCATTGATCATACGATCCTGCTTTTCTTTTTTTAAATCAAAAAATTTCTCATTCATATCGCAACATATCCCTTTTCATTTTACGCAATAAGGTTTATCATATAACTGTATGGACAAATGTATAAAATTCCGAACCGTTACATACACTACAACATGGAAGGAGCAACCCTATGGCTAAAAAATTTGGCAAATTTCTGCTGTTCACTGCAGCAGTAGGTACCGCAGCCGCAGCTGCTTACTACTATATGCAACAAAAAAACTCTCTGCTGATGGAATCCACCGACGCAGATGACGATTACGATGATTTCCACGAGGATCTGGACGAGAGCACGGAGTTCTCCCGCAATTACGTTCCTCTGAATGCTTCCGTTCCGGCTTCCGCACCCACGGAAGAAACCGCTGAAACCGAAGCTTCCTCTTCCTCCTCTGATTTCACACCGCTCTCCGGTCAGGCAGCCGATCTGTCCGGCGAAGAAGGCGAAACCGTCGAAGATGTGGAAGAATTTTTCGATGAAGAGGATGCCGAGGACGAAGAGCCTCCCGTAACCGAAGAATAATAGCAGTATCCTGAGAAGGTCTCACAGCCATGCATTTTGCAACCGGCGGAGGCCTTCTTTCATGTCTGCCTCATCCATACTTCCGAATCCCAGCAGCACTGTCGCTTTGTCCGCAGCGGATGCCACCATATTCTCTGACATCCCATAGACCTTCACATTTTCCGCCGCAGCGGCATCCAGAAGCTCTTTTTCCGTCACATTTCCTTTCGCTGTCAACAGCAGATGCAGCCCAGCATCTTCCCCGGAGATCCGGAATTTTTTTTGAAAAGGCTCCAGTCCCTCTAACAGCTGGTCGTGTTTGGCACGATAACGCATCCGCATCTTGTTCAGATGCCTTTCGAAATAACCGTCCCTGATAAACTCATTCAGGATTCGCTGGTCGATTCTGGATACCGTACAGGAATAGAAAGAACAATCCCTGCGGTACACCTCCAACAGTGTCTCCGGCAACACCATATAGCTGACACGGATCGCCGGTGCGATCGCCTTGGAAAAAGTACCGATGTAGATCACTTTTCCCCTATCGTCCGAGGACTGCAGGGACGGAATCGGTTTGCCGCGATACCGGAATTCACTGTCGTAATCATCTTCGATCAGATAGCGGTCCGGCTTTTTCTCCGCCCAGCGCAACAGCTCCGCCCGCCGGCCGATCGTCATCACCGCTCCGGTAGGGTATTGATGGGAGGGCATGACATAGGCCACTCTGACCGGTTCCTGTTCCAGTCTGTCCGCACGCATTCCCTTATCATCCATATCCACCGTCACAATATGATAGGCGAATGACCGGAAGATACGGTACGCACGTTTATACGTAGGATTCTCCATGGCAATTCCCACATGTCTCCCCAATATTTTCTCCAACAGTAACAGCAGATAATCATTTCCCGCGCCCACAATGATCTGCTCCGGACGGCAGTTCACCCCTCGGGAAGAATGCAGGTAACGGCTGATCGTCAGTCTCAGATCATAATCCCCCTGCGCCTCTCCCTGGGCAAACAGTTCACTGTTGCTGTCATTCAGGATATTTTTCGTAATCCGTTTCCAGACACCGAAAGGGAAACCGTTCATATCGATTCCATAGGGGGAAAAGTCAATCCTTTTTTCCTCGTCCCGGTCTTCTGCCTGTGGATCCCATGCCTCCGGTTCCGGCACCCTGCCAGTTTCCTGCTCCAGAGTGAAGATTCCCTCCAATTTGCATACAAAGTATCCCTTATAGGGTCTCGCCTCGATATATCCTTCACTTAACAGCTGGTCATAAGCATAATCCACCGTACTCCTGGCCACCTGCAGATATTCTGCCAAAGAACGCGTGGAGGGAAGCCTCTCTCCTGCCAGAAGCTTCCCTTCCCTGATTTCCTGTCGTATATGCTCATATATCTGCTGGTACAGACATTTGTCACTGTCTGTACGCAGCCGGATCGTCATATCATACATAATGTTGTCCTACTTTTTCTGACTCTTCAGTTCCTCCAGGATCTGGTCTTTCAACTCTCTTGCCTTGTCCTTGGTACGGGCATTGGCCGATGGAGATGTGAGGATTGAAGCCACCATACGGCTTGCCACATCGTATTTCTGAAATCTGGTGGCCAATACTCCGATCAGGAACTCCACCGTAATTTCATCCATACCGCACATGGGAAATCCTTCGGTCTGAAGTGCTTCCGTGAAGCCGGTATAAGCATTCTTCAGATAGGCCTCTTCCATGTTTTTCACTTCACGGAGACGGGCCATGTCCGTATCTCCGGATTCTTCCAGATATTCCTGATATCCTCTCATGAGCCATCCGCTCTTTAAGCAGATATAAGCCTTCTCGCTGGCATGGGCACGTTTTACCACCGCATTTGCGAGGCACAGCTTATAGCGTTCGATCGCCTCTTCATAGGTATAGATATCGTCATCATAGGTGTGCAGCTGTACTTTGCTGCTGATATTCTCTTTGATCAGTTTGGCATATACCTTGGTAATGTTGTTGAAATATCTGTTCAACGCCGCATATCCGCAATGGGGACACAGGATCACATCATATTTTACCGCATCGATTCCTTCGTATTTTGCACGAAGATCCTGATCGGTGCCTAAAAGTCTCGCCTTGCCGGTCTTCATGATCTTGGCGGGAAAATCTTCTCCACATACCGGGCAGGTGAAATTCTTGTCGTAGATCAGGTCCTTTTCTTCTATCTTAGGTGCCTCGACCACTGCCTGTTCTTCCTTTTTCTCCTGTCCAAAAATATCCATATCCTCCAGGTTATCCAGGCCCAGTCCGGCCAACCCGCACAATTTGTCTGACATATGTTTCTCCTTTTCCAAACTTACTTAGGCAGTACATAAGAGCTCTTCAGAGATACGATACGGTTAAATACCGGTTCTCCGGGTTTGGTGTCTTTGCAGTCCACGCAGAAGAAGCCCTGTCTCACGAACTGGAAGCGGTCGTACGCCTGTGCCTTTGCAAATGCAGGCTCTAAGCGGCACTCTGTCAGAGTGGTCAGAGAATTCGGGTTCAGATTCAGACTTCCGTCCTCGTTGTATACACCCTTCTCCTCATCGATGATATTCTCATACAGACGCACCTGTGCTTTCACAGATTCAGCTGCACTTACCCAGTGGATCGTTCCCTTAACCTTACGACCGTCCGGGCTGTTGCCGCCGCGGCTCTCCGGATCGTAGGTACCATGTACTTCCACAACCTTACCGTTTTCATCCTTGACACAACCGGTGCACTTTACGAAATAAGCGTTCATCAGGCGCACTTCGTTGCCCGGGAACATACGGAAATACTTCTTGGGAGGCTCTTCCATGAAATCGTCTCTCTCGATATATAACTCCTTACCGAAAGGAACCTCACGGCTTCCCAGTTCTTCATTCTCCGGATTGTTGACTACAGGCAGCATCTCGGTCTGTCCTTCGGGATAATTGTCAATGACCAGCTTTACGGGATCCAGGATCGCCATCATACGGGGCGCCTTTGTCTTCAGATCCTCACGGATACAGTACTCTAACATCGCATAATCTGCGGAAGACTGTGCCTTGGAGATACCACACAGCTCTACGAACTTCTTGATAGATTCCGGTGTGAAGCCTCTTCTGCGCAGTGCTGCGATGGATACCAGTCTGGGATCATCCCAGCCGTCCACGATCCCCTGCTCTACCAGCTTCTTGATATAACGCTTACCGGTGACCACATTGGTCAGGTACAGCTTGGCGAACTCGATCTGCTTGGGAGGATGCGGGTATTCCAGCTCTCTTACCACCCAGTCATATAAGGGTCTGTGATCCTCGAACTCCAAAGTACAGATAGAGTGGGTCACGCCTTCAATGGCATCCTCGATGGGATGTGCAAAATCGTACATCGGGTAAATGCACCATTTGTCACCGGTATTCTGGTGAGACATATGTGCCACACGGTAGATAACGGGATCACGCATATTGATATTCGGTGATGCCATATCGATGCGGGCACGCAGTACCTTGGAGCCGTCCTCGTACTTTCCGGCCTTCATATCCTCGAACAGTGCCAGATTCTCTTCTACGCTTCTTACGCTGCCGGGATCCTCCTTGCCGGGTTCGGTCAGGCTTCCTCTGTACTCACGGATCTGCTCTGCACTTAAATCGGAGACATACGCCTTGCCCTTTTTGATCAGCTTTACGGCTGCTTCATACATCTGGTCAAAATAGTTGGATGCGAAGAAGAGGCGATCCTCCCAATCCGCGCCCAGCCACTTTACATCTGCCTTGATGGACTCCACGAATTCAGACTTTTCCTTGGTGGGGTTGGTATCATCAAAACGCAGGTTGAATTTGCCGTTGTATTTCTGAGCCAGACCATAGTTCAGCAGAATACTCTTGGCATGTCCGATGTGAAGATATCCGTTGGGTTCGGGAGGGAAACGGGTATGTACGGTATCGTATACACCCTCCGCCAGATCCTTGTCGATGATCTGCTCTATAAAATTCTTAGATTCCTTCACTTCTGCGGAATCTACGATTTCTTTTTCCAGTTCGCTCATGGTAATATCCTTGCCTTTCGTTTACTTAATACTGTTTTCGTAACCTTAATCTTACCACACAAGGAAAATTTTATAAACCTTTTTTTGCGATTCTTATGTCATCTCTTCAAAATTATTCAGAAGATTCTGCGCAGGCTCTATGAACATATTGTGCAGATCATCCTCACTGGCCACCAGATAATCTCCGGCTCTGCCCGTCATATAAGTATCCTCATCCCAGATGGGGAATATCTTTACTCCCCGCTTCAGCTCGAGGGCATAGATACAGAAAGCATCCGCAGGCATACCCATACGGACATATTCCGTCAGCAGATGATTACTGCCATCCCTGCCGTCCTTGACTCTCGGGATATATCCCATAGAGCTGCAATATTCCTCCGGCAGGGGCAGCTCACACAGTTCCAGGATCCGGTGAAATCTCCCGGTCGGAACCGGATGCAGCTCCCCGGTACGCTCCAGGGTGAAATACATATCCTGTCTGGTGTCGATATCCATCGTACCGTCCACGGTACGGATGGATACCACGTTTCCGAGTTCTGCCAGGTCCGATGCCCTCAGGCAGGCGATCGGCTCTTTCCGCCTGCGGTATTTTTTACCCTCTTTTACAGGGAATTTGCGTTCTTTCGCATATACGATCTCAAAATTGTCAAAATACTGCGTCATCCGGTTATTGAAATAAGCCTCAGAATGCAGGGTTGGATATTTTTCCTCATACAGCTTCATGCTGATGTAGCCTCCGGCCTTTTCCACATGGCCGCCGCCGGAACCGATCCCCTCCGAGAGATAATCCGACAATTCACTGGCATTAACCTCCCGGATACAGCTTCTGACGGAGAATTTATATCCGCCGCTGTCCTCGTTATAGACTACACAAGTGTTAACCCCCGCCACCTGAAGCAGGAAATCACTGATCAGTCCCAGCACATTGGAGTCACAGGGCTGGGAATGGATCACAGCGAACTGGTAATCGTCATTGTAATTACAACGTAACAGTGCCACCCCGGCGATCTCCAGCTCCTTCAGGGAAATATTGGAATTGCGGAACAGGGATACCAGATTCTTGTCAAAGTTCAGGCACTCGCGCATATCCATATCCACCGGATTGGACAGCTCCGAGAACTGATTGGTATCCATGAACAGCCCATAATACAAAGCGGTCCCCAGATCTTTATTTTTCTCCACCGGATAATGCATCTCCTGAAGCATGGTCCATACCAGAGTCGCACAGCTGCCAAGATTAGGTTGTAATCGCATTTTCTCCGTACAGATCACTTCCAGAGGATGATGATCGATCACTGCGATCTCCTCTGCCGGGATTACGGTCACATTGCCGGCACCGTATTGACAGTCCACTGTGATCAGAAGTCCGTCCACCGGCTCCTCTCCGGGATGCGCCAGATATTTCAGCGGAATTCCAAGCTTTTCCACCATCAGCGTCAAGTTTGCCTTTCTCACTTTGTTCTTCCCGGCATACAGCAGTCTCACATCTTTTCCCTGATCACGGAAAAAACAATACAATCCAAACCCGGACGCTATCGCATCCGCATCCGGATTGTCATGGCACTGGATCGTGATCCGGTCATATCCCAGCAATTCCTCCAGCATCATCTCTCTGCTTTTCTCTGCCCCTCGTCTGTACATAACTACGCTTTCCTCATCTTCCTCGTTGTAATGCTCCCGGTAACCTTACCCAGGCCGTCTCTCTTATTCTATTCAGCGAAACTCCGGATCGCTACTCACATAAAAATGAAATACAGGCAGGTCCTGTTACAGTCCTGCCCGCAAATATCTGTCTTAATGGTGGAACAGACGGATGCCTGTAAACGCCATCACCATGTTATATTTATCGCAGCATGCAATAACATCTGCATCACGCACGGATCCACCGGGCTGTGCGATGTATTTTACACCACTCTTATGAGCTCTCTCGATGTTATCGGAGAAGGGGAAGAACGCATCGCTTCCCAGAGTCACATCCTGCATTTTGTCAAGCCATGCTCTCTTTTCCTCTCTGGTAAATACGGGAGGTTTTACCTTGAAGATGCCTTCCCATGTGCCGTCTGCCAGCACATCCATGTACTCATCACCCATGTAGACATCAATGGCATTGTCACGGTTGGCTCTGCCTAGGCTGTCTACGAACTGCAGACCCAGTACCTGGGGAGACTGACGTAAGAACCAGTTGTCTGCCTTGCTGCCGGCCAGTCTGGTGCAGTGGATACGGGACTGCTGTCCTGCGCCGATACCGATGGCCTGACCGTCCTTGACATAGCATACGGAATTGGACTGGGTATATTTTAAGGTGATCAGTGCGATCTTCATATCGATCAGGGCACTCTCCGGGATCTCCTTGTTCACTGTCACGATATTGGACAGCAGATCACCGTTGATATCCAGTTCGTTACGTCCCTGCTCAAAGGTGATGCCGTATACCTGCTTGTGCTCGATGGGCGCGGGCTGGTAGGAAGGATCGATCTGGATGATGTTGTAAGCACCCTTTTTCTTCTGCTTTAACAGCTCCAGTGCCTCATCGGTATAGCCGGGAGCGATGACACCGTCGGATACCTCTCGCTTGATCAGACGGGCGGTATCTGCATCACAGACATCGGACAATGCGATAAAGTCACCAAAGGAGGACATTCTGTCTGCACCACGTGCTCTTGCATAAGCACATGCCAAAGGAGACAGCTCTCCAAGATCATCCACCCAGTAGATCTTCGCCAGAGTGTCGCTTAAGGGAAGTCCTACCGCAGCACCGGCGGGGGATACATGCTTAAAAGAAGTGGCTGCGGGAAGTCCCGTAGCTTCCTTCAGTTCTTTTACCAGCTGCCAGCCATTGAAAGCATCCAGGAAGTTGATATATCCGGGCTTGCCGTTCAGGACGGTAACAGGCAGGTCACTGCCGTCTTCCATGAAGATCCTGGAAGGCTTCTGGTTCGGGTTACATCCGTATTTTAACTGAATCTCGTTCATCTTATTTTTCTCCTATTCTACTATTCTACGATATTCACTATTCAGAACCTGCATTCGCAAAACGCCTCTTTGAGGCTTCCTTTTTGCGCTCATTACACATTCTTGTTCACGATCTTAGTCTCGTATCTGCCGGTCTCGATATCAATGAAGCGAACGAACAGGGAGACTTTGTTGTCCTCATTTAAGCTGTTCCACAGCATATCGGTAAATGCATCCATATCATCGGAGATCTCTACCAGCTTAGGCTCACCCTGGAAACTGGGCAGGGGATTGCCATCGTGCATGTAAGTATGAATGAAACGTCCCTCTCCGGGAAGGGGATTCTCGTAAGCATAGGTAAAACGCAGGCAGGAATCAGGGTTACCGTTGTCACTCTTCAAAATGGACATGGCGTAATTATACTTGCCGTTCTCGATATGCATGATACCGGAGATTCTCGGTGTATAATTCGGTCCGTCCGGCTCGAATTCTCTGGTGCGCAGGGACTGTTCAAAGGTTAACTGTTTGTCCATTCCCTCGTAGATGGTATCGGTCTGATCGCCGTTGGTCACGATGGTCTTGTTGCCCAGGACACGTACCGGCGCATAGATGATCAGACTGGGATCTTCTAACTTGGAAGGATCGAAAGCCTGGGTACGGATTCCCTCTCCTTCTGTCACGAACACACGATTGCGGCTGTTGGCACTTCTTCCCATAATAAAATACGCGGTTACGGCATATTTACCGTTCGCAGAGCGTCCGATCACGATACCTCTGCCGGGATAAGCATTACTTTTCAGTTCCTGTTCCAGTTGTAACATAGTTTTCCTCCGTTTATCCTTTAAAATAAGAAACCGCCTAAGCACCACAAATAGACGGTGCCCAGGCGGTCGGCTTTCACTATTCTACACTCCCTGTGGGTATCTCCACTGCAGCAGGCTGCGTTCCGCCAGTCGTGTAGCTATATCAATAGTAGCATGGTTGCCCTTACTTTGGCAAGGGGGATTTGATGATTTTGTTGCTTCCGCAACAGTTCTGCCCCAAAGCCTTCATAAAAGCATCTGCTGCGCAGCCGTCGCTGCTATGCAGCTCATCTTTTATTCATGTTTTGGGCGCTCCGCTCATAGAACAGCAAAACCAGCGCTTTGTGTGCAAGCACCCAGGCACTGGTTCTGTCGTTCTATGGCTGAACTGTTACTTCACATATTTTGCCTCAAAAGCATGCCTCTCCATAGGACGGTCAAAATAGTATCCCTGAATATATTTGACCTTCATGCCCTGCAGCACTTTGAACTGTTCCGGAGTCTCAATACCTTCCACGCAGACACTGACTCCAATGGTCTGTGCCAGCTCTGCCACCATCTTGATAAAGGACTGGGAATAGGCATCCCCCGCCAGATCCTTGACGAAGCTCTGATCCACCTTGATGACATCAATGGGGATCTCCCGGATATGGTTTAGGGAAGAATAACCGGTTCCGAAATCATCCAGTGCCAGTGAGACACCCAGTGCCTTGATCCGGTTCAGGATCTCCTTCATACGATCCATATCGTTGATTGCAAGACTCTCTGTTACCTCCAGTGTCAGATTCTTCGGCGATAAGCCGGTGTCCGCAAGCGCCTTTTCCACCGTCTCCACGATGTCCGGCTGAAGGAGCTGAACCACGGAAAGGTTGACATTTACCTTATAATCCGGATATCCGGTATCGTTCCAGTGCTTACAGCGGGTACAGGCCTCCGTCAGTACATAATTGCCGATGGGATTGATCAGTCCCAGATACTCCGCCAGGGGAATGAATTCCGCCGGCGAGATAAATCCCAGCTTTGCACTGTTCCAGCGGATCAGTGCCTCGGCTCCGGCACAGACATCCTTGCCGCCCTGAATATCGATGATAGGCTGGTAATAGACCTCGAACTCCCGGTAGCCTTCCACCGTGGCATCACGCATGTTCTTCTCCATATCCAGACGACGTCCCGATACGGAATCATTGCCTTCCCGATACGTTTCCACACGGTTTTTACCGGTCTTTTTCGCCTCATACATGGCAATATCCGCTTTTTTGATCAGATCTGTCACAGAATCTCCTGCATCCGGGAAAGTGACGATGCCCATACTCATGGTACAGTAATAATCTGCATCCTTCAAAAACCAGGGTTTGCTGAAGATCTTCTTAATATCTTCCACAATATTTTCAAACCGGGGATAGCTGTCCGGCGGAATGATAATGACGAATTCGTCTCCACCCATACGGTAACAGGTATTCTCGATGCCATTGATCCGTTTCAGTGCATGGGAGATGGATTTTAACAGCACATCACCGTACTGGTGTCCCAGTCCGTCATTGATATGCTTGAAATCATCCAGATCCAGATACAATAACGCTCCTTTTCCTCCGATCTTCTTCGCCTGATCGATCTGTCTCGCCAGATCCCTCTCACAGCACATGCGGTTATACAGTCCCGTCAGAAAATCTGTGTATGCCTGCTGCTCGATCCGGCGCTGGTACAGCTTTTTATCTGTAATGTCATACAGAGAGTACAGATTGGCTTTTTTGCCATCCACCCAGGCGATCTCCTTGCATAACAGATCGTACCAGGTCTCCTTCTCCGCATGATATACCACGCTGACAGTTCTGGTTTTGTCCTTGTGGATACTGGACTGCAGCAGGGCATCAAAATTATGATCCATCAGTTCCTTGGCAAAGGTATTCTTCAATATCTGGTTAGCGAACAGCATTCTGCCCGTATTCTGATCCGTTACGTAGATGGCACATCCCACATTGTCCAGGATCTCCTCCAGTGCGGCGTAAGAACCTGCCAGGGAATTTTTTTGGATCCGTCTGGTCAGGATACTCTGTAAGATCTTCACCGCGTCGGAAGTGAATTTAATCTCCGCCATGCTCCAGACATGCCCCTGTCTTCTGTGGTTCAGAGACAGCACCATATTGCCGCTCTCCTGTTTCAGGATAGGAAATATCATCACGGCTTTCATGCCTATCTTTTCAATTTCCTCAGAGTCAGGCTTACCCACACTGTCCGTAGATACCACCAGTGGCTTCTCTGTATGGAGAAAAGATTTCTCGGGAATCCCGCTAGTCTTGTCAAAATAAGAGATCAGTCCCGGTGCAAGCCATTCACAGACGACATTCATCGTATCCGTGTCTGCCTGCAGCTGAAAAATCTCTGCGCTGTCTACCTGAATGTGCTGTGCCAGGATCTTCAGCCATCGGTTCATGGCCAGTTCGATCTGATCATCACTGTCCAGCAGCTGGACGATCTCCGTAGTAGCCTCTATCGTATGGAGATTGCGGCTCATCTCTTCCTCCGCATATCTGCTCCTTCTGCTCTCGGCTTCCGCACTGAAACAGGACATACGGTCTCTGTAGATATCTGCACTGGTATCCCGCAACAGATCCAGAATCTGGTAAAAAGATATGGTATCGAGCTTCTTCAGATCATATACCTGCCAGTACAGAATGATCTGATTCTCCACACTGACGGCAACTGCTGCCACATGTCCGCCATCCGGCAGCTCTTCCACCACCTGTTCCTCCAGGGATCCTTCCTGTACTCTGTCTAATGCCTGCGCTGCTTTCTTCCGATATTCTCCTAAGATCGGATCTTCCCCATCCGGTCTTATCAGGGACTTATCGATGTACGGCTCTGTTATGGCTCTGCCTTCCTTGTCCACACAGACCGCTGTGACTCCCGTCACCTTGCAGAACTCGTTCTGCAGATGCTGCAGGCGCTTTTCGTCTATCAATTCACGTAATGCAAACTCAGCCACTTTTTTGCTCCCCTGTTTCTCTGTAAAATATTCAGAAATTCCTTCCCGAATATTTATATTCTACCATGTATCCCGAAATTGATACAAGCTATTATTTTACATTTTTCGTTATATTTATTAAATTGCTTAAAAAATTCGGATCATTTTGTCAATTATTGCAAATACTATGAATCGACCCAAATATGTCATGAATCGACCGTAGAGGACGGGTTGCACCCCCAGAAAATACTATCCGCCAAAAGAACAGAATAAAAATTATTTTTAAGACATCAGAAGTGGCAAAAATGGGATGCTATACAAGAACCCCTGGTTCTTCACCTGTCGTATTCAGATGCAAAACGCTGCATAGAGCGGTACTATCTTTTTGTTATCTTCAAATGCGAAGTTTTTTGCAGAGAGTTTGATGGCATATGCAGGCTTATAGGTATCCATGTAGACCTTTAAGCTCTTTGCTCTGGTATTGTCGGCAGATTTCACTTCAATCGGGATCAGTTGCCCGTCACGCTGAATAACAAAATCTATCTCCGCACCACGCTCAGACTCCCAATAGTAAGTATTGTAACCATTGATGGAAAGCTGTACATTGACGTAATTCTCCGTCATACCGCCCTTAAAATCGTTCAATTCCTCAACCATATACAGAATATCATTGGCCGCCAGATCCTTCTTGGCACAAAGCAGCCCCAAATCCGAAACATATATCTTAAAAGCGTCGATATCACGATAATTTTCCAAAGGCTTTTTGATCTGCTCTACCTTATAGACCTGTGATACGATTCCGGACAGACAGAGCCATTCTATGGCATTCTCAAATTCAGACGCCCGCCCTCCTTTTTTCATCAGCTTATACTGAAAACGCGTATTTTTCTTCGAAAGCTGAACGGTAATATTGTCATAGGCTAGCCTGGTCTTCTTGATTTCATTCAGATTATTATACTTACTCATGTCGTTGAGATAACTTGCAAGAATGGTATCCTGTATATGGCGGATCAGGATATAGTCCCTTGTCTGGGCAAACTGCATCACACACTCCGGCATCCCGCCTGCCACAAGATACTGCCGGTAAAGCTGCATAGCCGCATCGTGGAGTGCCGCCGGCATCGGCTGATCTGTTGCAAAGCACCTTTTGATCTGCTGCACAAGATCTCCTTCACCCATAGCGATCATAAATTCCTCCATATCCATGGGATACAGGGTTTTCATATCCACCTTGCCCACAGGGAACGAGAACTTTTCCCTGTTGACAGCCACACCTAACAGGCTGCCCGCAACAATGATATGATAGTCCGGAGCGCTCTCGTTAAAATATTTCAGAGAAGTCAGAGCCCTTTCGCAAAGCTGCACCTCATCAAATACAATCAGCGTTTTTTCTTTTACGATGGTCTGACCCGCAATATGAGACAAAATGGGGATCAGATAATCAGGACTGATGTTTTCTTCAAAAGTTTCATTCAATTTAGGATCTGTTTCAAAATTGAAATATGCCACATTCTCATAGTGGGTTCGTCCGAACTCTAAAATGGAGTAGGTTTTTCCCACCTGTCTTGCCCCTTGCAAAATAAGGGGTTTACGATGTTCACTTTCTTTCCATGTTTCTAAGAAGTCCATAATCTTTCTATACATCATTCGTCCTCCATAAAGCTTCTGAGTATAGCATAATCCAAATTCGTGTAAAAATCAAATGTTTTTGATACTAATTTTACATTATATTGCATGAATGTTTTTGTGTTTTTAACATTTTTCTACATGTTTATTACTTTTTCTACCTTTACCACTATAAGCTATATTCCCATAGAGAAACGTGTGCCGCAAAATGCACAAAAAGCCCCGCCGCAGAGTTTTGTCCCTGCGGTAGGGCTTCTATATTACTTATTTTTTCTTAGTTCTTCTTTCTTCTTGCCAGCATTCCAGCGAGTCCGGTCAGGGATATCGCAAAGAGCGTCAGCCAGATGCCGAAGGGATCTCCAGTCGCCGGAACCTTGTCCAGTTCCTGTGCAGTAGCAGCAGCGGTGGGAGCTGCGGCAGCTGAGTTGTCCGTACTGTCATTATTATCGTTATTGCTGCCGGTATTATTGCTGCCGGTATTATTGCTGCCGGAGGTGTTCCTTGCTACCGTAAAGCCGGTGCCTGCGGCGCCGTCTGTCCATACGATCTCAAAGGTGTGACTGCCCTCGGACAGAGTCTTCAGGTAATCTGCATGTAATTCGATGATCGTGGAACCCTCACTCACAGTATAGTTCTTGGAAGCAATGATATTCCCATCTACCTTTACATTCTGGAACTTGGAAAATTCACCGTTTCCTCTGATTCTGAGACTTCCTCCGTCCGTATTCTGGTTCCAGGAGCCGTTCGCGCCTTCAATGATCTGATACTGTACCGTCAATACTACGGTATCGGTGGTAACTGAACCGGCCGCGTTACTGAGGACGCACTGGTACTTAAATCCGTTGCAGGCTCTATCCGTTACTCCTGTGGTGTAGGTCGCACCGGTAGCTCCGTTGATGTTTACAAATCCTTTGCCGTCATTTCTGTCGATCTGCCACTGATAGATTACGGCCGTACCGGTTGCAGCGACTTCAAACGTTGCTGTGTCTCCTACTGTCACAGATACGCTCTTGGGCTGTACAGTGACTGCCGGCGCATCCACATGGTAAAGTTTGATACTTCCGGTCAGGGTCTCATAATTGGTATTCGCAGGGGTGAAGCGCCACTTGTAAGTCGTGTTCACCTCGACTGTCGTGTCACCGGACAACACATTTCCATCCGTCCCCACCCAATCCAGGGTACCGGCAGGCCATTTGTCATCGACCTTAAGCACTGCGTCAGAGAGCTTCTTGCCACTCTCAGTTATGACTACATAATCCGGCGCACCAGTCAAGATTATCTTGTGAACCTTGATTGTCGTAAAGCCAGTGACCTCTGCATACTGCACGTTAAAATTCGGCGTGAATTTCCACATTACACTCTGATCACCCGCAGGCAGAACCTGATCAGGGGTCACCCATGTGAACTGGCCGTGAACCACCTCGGTACCATCCTTCATTGTGCCGGAAATTTTGATATCTCCCAGTTTTTTACCGTAGGTGATCTCGGCGGGGTCAATTGTCAGTGGACCATCCAGCTGCGGAACGGTCTTAGCTGTCGCCTTGATCTTGAAACTCAGGGTGATATCCTCGTAATTGTCTGTATGAACCTTCACCGTAATGGTTCCTATATAACCTTCCGTTTTGCCGGTAGCGTTGATCGTCAGTGCCAGCTTTCCATACTCATATTCATTACGTCTGACTGTTGCCGTGCCCTTATAGCTATTGTTATCGATTGTCAGCTGCGGATCGTCATAAGTAAGCTTACCATATTCTCTGGGTGATTCCAGTGACGGCAGAAGCTCCGAAAGCATCACCGTGTAAGTAGTTTTGGCATCGTTGCAAATGGTAAAATCACGGTCTGCAGGGGCTGCTAGGACAGCCTTAGAAATCTTACAGCCGTTCTTCGTATACTCTGTGTTTCTGAGTATATAATTCTTAACACTGTCCGCAAGATTAACAGTGACAGTGACATCCTTGCCTGTGCCGGCAGCCGGATCCTCAAAGGTACCTGTTACAGTATAATCCGTGTCCTTGGTCAGGGAGTCACCGTTCACAAGGCCATTGAATGACACGCCTGTGATGACAGCTTCTGTTGTGCCGTTGTAGGTCTTATCCGCAACCGTTACATCTGTGATCGTCAACTCCTTAGGATTGATGTTTGCCGTCACGCCGCTTGGCTGTGCGGAAAGGGTGTAGTTGCGTGCCTTTGCACCGGCAAGGGCATAACCGGAGAAGTTAACCGTCTTAGCAGTGCCAGCATTAGCATTCTCGAACGTTGCACGAGCCATTGTAGCATCAACTTTTACATCCTCCGTATCTCCCGTTGCAAGTCCGTTGATCACTGCCGTTCCGGTAATTTCAGCGTCAGCACTGCCGTCATAGATCTTGTCCTGCGCTGAGACACCTGTAATCGTAACGGGTCTGGGGATAATGTTAAATTTTACGCCATTGCTGAACTCCAACCGGTAGTTAGTGGCAGTAAAGCCGTCGCCGTCCGTCAGCTTCAACGTGCCTTGAATAATCTTATATTCTCCCACATCCGTACCGTCTGTTCTTGACAGTGCACCACTAAAGGCGGGCGTTTCGTTATTCTCAGCTCCAGAGACGTTGTATTTCAGTTTCGGATCGTCAGTGCCATAGGTCTTTTCCTGACCGGCCTTTGGAGTCACTGTAATGGTGGCCTGATCAATTTCAAAGGTCTGACTTCCATTGACGATATAGTTACCACCGGCTACATCCGTAATTTTTACAGTAGCGGTACCAGCATTCGTGTTATTCTCATAAGAAACACTATACTCGTTGGAAGGAATCACCGTGCCTCCATCCTTTACAGTCACAGACGGAGTCTTGGCTTTGCCATCATATGTTCCGGCATCCACAACCTCAATGGTCGGACCTGTAACTTCCTTACCATTAATAGTATAGGTTACACTGGCTGTTGCATCCCCTATCGTAATCGAAGCCCAATAAGTACCGGCATCGGTGGGAGCACCGGAGAGAAGATTACCCTCCGCATCCTTGTAGCTGATAGTAATCTTATCCACCGCCATGCCCAGCCAGTTGTCGCTCGCAGTCACCTTTGCAGCTTTCACGCTGCCGTTATAGGTCCGCTCCTCAGGAGCCTTAATGGTCACACTGCCGCCGTTGTCTTGGTTAGGACAACCAGTTGCTTCACAGATAGCGGTGATAGTCTTGCCGTCTGCACCCGCTACGTATGTCAAGCTATGCTGATGCATGCTGAGATACAGGTTGCCCTCGCCATCAGAGGTAATAAAATATTTATCCGGCACATCAGAGGTGAAGATCTCGTTGTATTTCTTATTCTCGTCAGTTGCACCGGTTGCAATTATGTATACTTTACCCTCATCAAGTTTAACAATAGATTTGCTCACGCCAATCTTGGCTTTCTCCGTCAGTCCAGCTCCAATGGTGATAGTTGCAACTTGCTCATCGACTCCAGCCAGATAAACATTACCTGCCTTGCTATCAGCATTATCAGGATTCTTCTCATATATCCCCGCATCATTTTGCGTACCGTTCTTCCAGTTATTTGTAATATTCACCTCTCCGGACACAATAAAGCTTCCGCTCGAATTTACATACACGCCGCCGGAGTAAATGTTTTTATAACTATTGTTGGTAGAATTGTTTCCGGTGATAATGCCGCCATTCATGGTAAAGGTACTGCCTGAATATAGACACACGCCACCACCGTTGCTGCCAGCATTGTTCCCGGTGATAGTGCCGCCATTCATGGTAAAGGTACTGCCTGAAGATAGATACACGCCTCCACCACTGCTACCAGCATTGTTCCCGGCGATAGTGCCGCCATTCATGGCAAAGGTACTGCCTGAAGATACATACACGCCTCCACCACTGCTACCAGCATCGTTCTTGGTGATAGTGCCACCATTCATGGTAAAGGTACTGCCTGAAGATACATACACGCCTCCACAATTGCTGACAGCATTGTTCCCGGTGATGTCACCATTCCACAGAGTAAGTGTGCCTTTGACTGTGATACCTCGACCGTACCCGGACGCATGAGTAATCTTGCCGATCGATTCCTGGCAGTCGGTGATGTCTAGTGATTTTTCTTCACCAACTATAATGATATCATATCCCCCCGCGCCAGTGATTGTTTTCCCGTGGAGGCAAAGTTTTACATTCTTTACATCAGACGGAAAATACCATGCACCAGTGAGCTGCACATCTTTCGTCAGATAGTAGTTGCCATCGGAAGTAATTTGACTGAGATCAGAGATGCCCTTCCACACCTCATTACTATGGTTATCATCGGTACAGATTCCACCACAGATGGGATGTTCTTGTAGAGTTTTGGTCGCAGTCAGCTTCACGTCATTGCCTGTTTGCCAGACTTTGTAATTGGGGTCATCGCTGGTAATATTGCCATATTGCCAGCCGTTATCTGCGCCGGTAGCAACAGTGACATCCGTATCCGTAGTAATCGTATCTGCATAGGTTACTCCGATGGATGCGTCAGTTTTCAGACCTGCCTTACCGATAGTGATTTTTTCGTAGCTGGTCAAATAGACATTACCTGCCGCCCGTCCATTGTCCTGTACATACACACCATCTTTCAGAGTGCCACCAATCCAGTTGTCCTGAATCTTCGCCGTGCCGGACACAGTGAATGCGCTGTATGTGTCTACATACACACTGCCACCGCTATTCCCAGTAATATTATTGCCGGTGATCTCTCCGCCGGTCATCTTGAAAGTACCTTTCATATACACGCCGGCGCCGTTGTCGGCGCTGTTGCCTGTGATCTTACCACCGGTCATATTGAAGGTACCGTAACTATCAGTATATACGCCGCTATCATTGTTTCCGGTAATAGCGCCGCCAGACATGTTGAAGGTAATATCTCGATTCATATATACACCGCCGGTGCCGTTGCCTCTGATCTCACCGCCAGTCATGTTGAGGATAGCACCGTAGCAGGCATTGGAGGCCACGCTCCTCAACACCGTTACACCTCTGTTCTGGTTTTCACAGATAACGCCGCCATGGATATTGATGATTCCATCATTGCCATAAGAGCCTTCTTTTCTCACTCCATCCTGGTTGTTGGTGATCTTACCACCATACATGTTAAAATTGCCGTACCCGTCCACGCCATAAGCTTGACCGCTGATAGTGCCACCATACATATTAAAGCTGCATTCACCGCCGACATACACACCTGTACAGTTGTTATTATCATCTGAACAGGTAATACCATTTTCCCCATCCTTATGGCAGTCACACAGAGAAAAAGTACATCTGTTATAAACAGCACCGTAACAACGAATAGTATTTCCCCTACCCGTCTTTGTAATGCTGTGTCCATTCAGACAGAGGTTCACATCATCCGTGATTAGAATATACATCGCCTTCCCCTCATCAGTAGAAGGAAGGGAAATATCCTTTTCAAGATAATAGTTGCCCGCCGGCAGTTGATAGAATGTGCCAGGCCGTTCCCACTTGGCGCCGTCTATCGTTAGTGTACCGCTTTCATCACATGACAGCGGCTTCCATTCGGTCAAAACTCCACCATGTTCTTTGCAATTAACATCACCGCAGACGGGATGGTCAGCATGCTCACCTTCCGCCACCGTCATCGGTGCATTCAACGCTTCAGAAATGGCATGAAGCCGTGTCATATTCAGCTCTTCACGCTGTTCCTCGGTCAGCTCCGCCATAGCCTCATCGATAGCTTCCAGCTGCTCGCTGACTCTTTCCGCATTTTCTTCCGTCACTGTCTCCGGCAGAGCATCGATGAGTGCCTGCACCTTCTGCACTGCTGCCTTCTTCTCATCGTCTGCCCCGGTATCCTGCGTGCCGGCATCACTATCGCTGACACTTTCAGCTGAGGGTTCCACAGTATCAGGGGCTTCGCCCGCAGTGGTGCTCTTATCGGACGAAGTCTCTTCCCCCGGTGCCGCCGCTGTTTCTGCTTCCTGCTGTTTCTCCTGCCCTTCCGCAGAGTCTGCTTCCTGCTGTTTCTCCTGCCCTTCCGCAGAGTCTGCTTCCTGCTGTTCCTCCTGCTCTTCCGCAGAGTCTGCTTCCTGCTGTTCTTCCTGTTCTGTCACCACATCAGCTTCCTGTGCGAATGCCGTCATGGGCAGTGTTGAGAAGCAGAGAATAAATGCCAGTAACATGCTCAATACTCGTTTTTTCATAGCGTTCTACCTCTTTCCAACGGGCATAGTGATACCCATTATCTTAAAGATAACGTACCACACTTTCTCTCAGCGAAACCAGGGGCTGCATGAATCGACCCAAATATGTCATGAATCGACCGTAGGGGAAATTTTTCGTTCAATAATCACCCGAGATTCCCGTTTTGTAAACGAGTTTCTTCCGAAAAAAAACGCACCGACGAGGGTGCGTTTCTCCTGGTTCTATATTTTATTTTCTTACAACTTATTTATCATCCACGCTGTAGTTCGGAGCTTCCTTGGTGATGTGGATATCATGAGGATGGCTCTCTTTCAGAGATGCTGCGGAGATCTTCACGAATCTGCCGGTCTCTTTCAGGGTTTCGATATCCTGTGCACCGCAGTAACCCATACCGGAACGAAGACCGCCGAGTAACTGGAATACGGTATCTTCTACGCTGCCCTTGTAAGCTACACGGCCCTCGACACCTTCGGGTACCAGTTTCTTTGCATTCTCCTGGAAGTAACGATCCTTACTGCCGTTCTCCATAGCCGCGATGGAGCCCATGCCACGGTATACCTTGTATTTTCTGCCCTGGAACAGTTCGTATTCTCCCGGGCTCTCCTCGCATCCTGCGAACATGGAACCCATCATACATACGTTACCGCCGGCTGCGATTGCCTTGGTAATATCTCCGGAATACTTGATACCGCCATCAGCAATGATGGGAATACCGTATTCTTTTGCCACGCTATAGCAGTCCATGATAGCGGATACCTGGGGAACACCGATACCTGCAACCACACGGGTAGTACAGATGGAACCGGGTCCGATACCTACCTTAACGGCATCTGCACCTGCCTCGATCAGTGCACGGGTTGCATCGCCGGTAGCCACGTTACCTGCGATGACCTGCAGATCGGGATATTTTTCCTTGATCATCTTCAGGCAGTTCAATACGTTCTGGGAATGACCGTGTGCGGAATCCAGTACGATGACATCAACCTTAGCTGCTACCAAAGCTGCCACACGATCCAGTACGTTAGCGGTAATGCCTACGCCGGCACCGCAGAGCAGTCTGCCCTGGGAATCCTTGGCTGCCAGAGGATATTTGATGGTCTTCTCAATATCTTTGATGGTGATCAGACCCTTTAAGTTAAAATCCTTGTCCACGATGGGAAGCTTTTCTTTTCTTGCCTTTGCCAGGATCTTCTTAGCCTCTTCCAAGGTGATGCCTTCGGGAGCGGTGATCAGGCCTTCGCTGGTCATGGACTCTTTGATCTTCTTGGTAAAATCGGTCTCGAACTTCAGATCACGGTTGGTGATGATGCCGACTAATTTTCTACCCTCGGTGATAGGTACGCCGGAGATGCGGAACTTCGCCATCAGTGCATCTGCGTCTGCCAGAGTATGCTCGGGAGACAGGGAAAACGGATCGGTGATGACACCATTCTCGGAACGCTTTACCTTATCTACCTCTTCTGCCTGTGCCTCGATAGACATGTTCTTATGGATGATACCGATACCACCCTGTCTTGCCATAGCGATCGCCATGCGGTGCTCGGTAACGGTGTCCATTCCTGCGCTCATCATAGGAATGTTCAGCTTGATCTTTTTTGTCAGCCATGTGGTCAAATCCACCTGATTGGGGACTACCTGAGAATAAGACGGTACGAGCAGTACGTCATCAAAGGTAATGCCTTCACCAATAATCTGTCCCATTTTCTCTCCTCCTGTGTTCATTTGATAAGATTTGTGAATGATTTGTTTTTGTAATATAAGCTATGCTTATAATAAGTATTTGCTGTGCTTATAACATTTCCATGAGTTTAGCAAAGTTTTCTATGACTGTCAACCGGATATTGCATATTTTTGTATCAAAAAAGGATTCTGATGCATTCTGTTCACCGGAATCCTTCTGTTCATGAATCACTCACTGATCATTATTCACTGAATACCTTACGGGGTGCCACGCTCTTGAGCACTTTCACCAGTTCCTCGTTGGGGCTTAAGATGATCTTCTCGCCACCTTCATAATACATGGCATAACGACCATCCGGCTGCAGAACCTCGCCGATGCTGTAATCCTTCTCCTTCACCTGACGGTTCTTGAAGTTGTCCAGATGATACGAATAGACCGGTGCAAATACTTCCATGCGGTCCAGGCTGTAAGTAGCTACACGCTTTCTCTTACTCTTTGCCATGATCTTGTCCACAGACAGTTCCTTATCCAGATAGAGATATTCATACTCCAGATCCGTGAACATATTCAGAAAATAAGCTCCCACACCCGCGACAAGAGCGACCGGCAGGAAAATGATAAACACAAACATTACCAGACAGCTTAACACTGTCAGGGTAACCAGTAATACTTTTAAGATTTTTGCCCATGCGGGCTGCTTTGCTTTTACCAGACATTCTACGTAAGAATCACTCATGTTTCGTTTCCTTTTCTCTTCCTTTATTCTGTAGCAGAAATTTTCCGCGTCGTTCTTCCATTCCTTCGGGAAATCTCTGTTTACGTCTGTCCGGATTCTGTTTCTCCTGACAATCGCTTTCTATTATGATATATCATCCGTGGAAAACTTGCAAGATATGCCCGGATTTTTGGGGCGATTTAATTCTTTTTTTAGAATCCTCTTGCACTTCCTTCATTGACTTTCGGATATGGAACCTTTATCATAAATCTATATCAAGCGCAGAAAGGCGGTTTTTCCATGGCGGTAATGGATGAATTCAAAGAAGAACGGGAAGCACTGAAAAACGGCACTCCCAAGCAGAAGCTGGCGTACTTCTGGTATTATTATAAATGGCACGTGATCATTTCTGTGATCGTCATCGGCATGATCGTAAGCTTTATTTACCAGTATACGAACCGGAAGGATACCGCTTTTAACGCTGTTTTATTAAATGCAAGCCTCTTAGACCAGATATCCTCCGAGCAGCCGGATTTCCTTACGGATTTCGCCGAAAAAGAGGGCATCGATCTGAATACCAGCGATATCACCTTTGATACTTCTATTCGTGTCGTGGAAGGCAGCATGGACGAGGTCTCCGTCACTTCTACCCAGAAGCTGATGGTATATGTGGCAGCAAATGAGCTTGACAGCATGATCACGGATTTCGATTCTTTCCAAAAATATGCCAACAGCAGCCTGTTCTATGATCTGCGGGATATCCTCACAGAAGAACAGCTCCAGGCACTGGAACCTTATTTCTATTACGTGGACAGAGAAGTGGTGTTGGCGATCGAGGCAGCAAACGATGATCTGAATACCGATTATACTCCGGAATATCCCGATCCTCTTCACCCGGAAGAGATGCAGGATCCCGTCCCGGTGGGCATCTGCCTGACTGGCTGTAAGGATCTGACCGACAACTATTACTTCCGCGGAGACGGTATCGTCATGGGCATCTACGCCAATGCGGAACATGCGGATACCGCAGTGGATCTGGCGGAATATTTATTGAGCAAATAGAAATTTGCAACACTGAACTTAAAAGGCATGCCCTGTTGTGATGGGACATGCCTTAATTATTTTTCTAAAAATCCAGATCGCGGAAGCGGTTTGGTTTCTTGGGCTTGCGCCGCTTTTTCGCCTGTCTGATAGCTTCTCTCCGCCTGCTTTGCAGGTCCTGGTTCACCGAGCGGTACCGGGATCTGGAGCGCTTTCTCCTGCGGCCAAACCGCCACGTCAGCCTGGTACTGCGATGTGCGAATTGGTAGTTCTTAATAAACGCCCGGATCAAAAGTATCAGGAAGATCACTACAGCGATCCCCAGTATCCAGAAAAATACCTTGATCACATTGATAAATATCACTGCCGGACCGCCGGAGGCCGTATCTTCTTCCCCGGAAGCTGCCGGCTGTGTGGCAGTGGGAATACCTCCGCCCTCGTCGGCCGGCTCATCAGCCGCCGCTCCTTCTGTCGGCTGCGTAGCCCCGGTGCTGTCCGGCTCCTGCGTCGCTGCGGTAGCTTCTGCCCCATCCGTTGTTCCTGTGGTCTCGTCCCCAAACACACTGCTTCCTTTTTCCGAAGCCGTGAAATCTATGGATGCCGTTCCCAGTACCACATCATTGTAGGTATAGGTGATCACGGCAGCCTGCCCCGGCGCGGTATTGTCGTAGGAGATTGCGGACACAGCATCCCGGAACGTAATCGTGTTGGGCAGGGTAATACTGTCGTTTTGGTTCAATTGCAGAATCGGTTGGGAATTTCCGAAGATATCATTGCCGCTGTAAAAAGCTCCCGCATTGTCGATATTATATTTCGTCTCCGTCTGAGAGATGTTCACTCTTTGGAAATTACTGAATCCATAGTCGAACAGAGCAATCGTATCTTCATAATAATTAGGGTTCTCATCCTTCATCACCACGCAGATCAGCTTCATGCCGTCCTTCTCCGCACAGGAGACCAGGGTGCTTCTCGCCACATCGGTATAACCGGTCTTACACCCTACCAGGTAGGGATATGCGTATTTTCCGCCCGGGATCAGTTCCATCTTATTGACTTCCATGATGTCATCCGGTTGTCTCTCCGACGGCAGAATGTGCAGCATGTGCGTCATGGTCATCTTGCATAATGCTTCATTGGCAAAAAAAGCTCTGCCGATCATCGCCAGATCATAGGCGCTGGTGTAATGCTCCTCATTGGGAAGACCGTTGGGATTGACAAAATGAGAATCCACACATCCCAGTTCCTTCGCACGCTCGTTCATGATATCACCAAAATCCTGCCAGGTCGTCCCCGAGATATGTTCCGCCACCGCAAAAGAGACCTCATTCGCTGAACGGATCAGAATCGCATTCAGACATTCCTCCATGGTCAGCTGCTCTCCCGGCTCGATGGCGATATGGTTGCTTCCGGGGTCGATATCATGTACCGCATCATAGGAGAAATCCACGATCTCATCCATGCTGCAGCGTTCTGAAGCAATCAGGGTCGTTAATATTTTCGTGGTACTGGCGGGATATTCCTTTTGATGAATATTTTTCGCATATAAGATTGCGCCGGTATCCGCATCCATCAAAATTGCAGATTCCGCACTGATCACCGGTCCCGTAGGCCAGTTCGCCACTGCATTGGACTGCACTGCCAGTGACTGATTGTAAGCAATGTTCTCCTCTTTGATGGTGGTAGCCGAAACTGTAAGTCCATCAGACGCAAAAAGGCAGATAACGCTGATTCCCATGACTGCCTTCGTAAAAAGTGTTCTATATGATAAATGCTTAAAAAAACGCATGTATAAATCCTTCCTGATATATCTTTATAAACCTTTATAAAAATGGTGTATGATAATGCACATTCTCTATCATACACCATTTTACTTAAAAACCAAAGTGCTAACTTAATTTTTTTCGCATATGTTCCTGTCCGTCAAAATCTTTCCAGACAAACTCGCTGCCTTCCCAGATCATGTATCCATGCCAGCTGTCTTCCTTGGGCAGTGACACCGATCCGGGATTCATATAAATGTAAGATTCCTCTTCGTGTACAGTGCACTTCGGCACATGAGTGTGTCCGTGCAGCAATATGTCCCCGGGATGCAGCGGCGGAAGCTTCTGTTCGTTATAAACATGTCCATGTGTGGCATAGACTGCCGTCTCACCTTCCGCAATCACACAGTAATCCGCTAACACAGGGAATTCCAACACCATCTGGTCCACCTCAGTATCACAGTTGCCCCGGACGCAATAGATGTCATTTTTACGGGCATTCAAAAGTTCAATGACTTCCTTCGGTGCATATCCTTCCGGAAGGTCATTGCGGGGACCGTGATATAAGATATCCCCCAACAACAGAAGTCTCTCCGCTTCCTCTTTTTCATATGCCTCTAATAATTTTCTGCAATAGTATGCCGAACCGTGAATGTCCGACGCGATCATCCATTTCATAATCTTTCCTCCCATTTGTATATAAAATCAGTCACAACTACCCGATGCAACAGAGGCGTACACAACTGCCTGTTCCGACAGGGTTATATGCACAGCCACCTGTTCCGACAGGATCATATGCACAACTGTCTGTTCCAACAGGGTCATATGCACAACTGCTTGTTCCGACAGAGTCATATGCACAGCCGCCTGTTCCGACAGAGTCATATGCACAGCCGCCTGTTCCGACAGGGTCACTTGACAAGATTTCCAAGATAAAGTACATTGACAATACAGATTCTACACGAATCTGCAGCATTCATCAAGAAAAGTCATTAAATAAGAAAAATCATCAAACAAGAAAAATCATTAAACAAGAAAATCATTAAATAAAGAAAGGTTATCAAATATATGAGATTACGCAATATTACCGGCTCCCGCGAGGTGATCGCAGAAAGTCCTTACGTGGTACCGGAAGATACTTTGGAAGACTGTCCCGGAACCTGGCACGAGATCTTCGGAAACGATCACCCCATTCATATCGAGATCGGTATGGGAAAGGGACGTTTCCTGCACACCCTCGCCAAATTAAATCCGCAGATCAATTATGTGGGCATCGAGAAATATTCCAGTGTCCTGCTCCGTGCGATCCAGAAAATGGAGGAAGATGAGCTCCCCAATCTGAAATTCATCCGCATGGATGCCGAAGATATCGACAAGGTATTCGGGAAGGGAGAGGTCGACCGGATCTATCTGAACTTCTCCGATCCCTGGCCGAAGGACCGCCATGCCAAGAGACGCCTGCCCTCCAGACAGTTTCTGGCACGCTATGATGTGATCCTGAAAAAAGAGGGCACACTGGAATTCAAGACAGACAACCGTCCTCTGTTCGATTTCGCAGTCGAGGAACTGGAACCCGCCGGCTGGCAGGCAAAAGTGATCACTTATGATCTGCATAGTGACGCTTCACTGATGGAAGGCAATGTCATGACGGAATACGAGGAGAAATTCTCTTCCATTGGCAACCCTATCTGCAAATACATTATTTTCAGATAGCAATTCATAACACACTGATTTTTTGAAATAATTCATAACACACTGGTTTTTTGAAATAATTCATAACACACTGTTTTTTTGAAATAATTCATAGCACACTGTTTTTTTGAAATACTTGTAACTATTCAGAGCCATGCAAAACTATGATCTGCGAATGCTTGCATTCAAGCAGCTAAGAAGTTTTATATGGTGAATATGGTTCTGAATCGTTACAAAAACTTAAGACATATCGGCTGCTTACATTCAGCCGGGAAAGGAAGGATCATTATGGAATACACTTTTACTGCTGCAAATTTTGAAGAGGAGGTTCTGCAGTCGGAGCTTCCCGTCCTGGTAGACTTCTACGCTGACTGGTGCGGTCCCTGCAAGATGATGGGGCCCGTGGTGGCCAAGTGTGCCGAAGCTTATGCCGGTAAGATGAAGATCGGCAAACTCAACGTGGATGACAACATGGCGATCGCGCAGAAGTACCGTGTGGTAAGCATTCCGCATTTCATCGTGTTCAAAAATGGAGAGCCCGCTGTAACCTTCGGCGGTGCCATGTCCGAAGCCAACTTACGTCAGAAGCTGGACCAGGCATTGGTGTAACCTGAGAGTTTACGCGAGCAATGAGCCGCGCATAGGCAAAATAAGAACCGTGATTGGGAGCTTGCTCACAAATCACGGTTTTTACTTTTGCCGTGATGCGGCGAACGCCGCGATATGAAATAAGATTGGCAGCGCCTTTT
>ERZ1034723.20-NODE-20-length-98285-cov-13.996773_pt1 | contig 98285 bp, 89 predicted proteins | sample MGYA00520637_ERZ1034723 | MGnify/ENA primary metagenome ERZ1034723 (study PRJEB33766, sample SAMN09781719) | gut metagenome | biome: gut microbiome | host: Homo sapiens | place: Madagascar | study: EMG produced TPA metagenomics assembly of the PRJNA485056 data set... | reverse complement strand
ATTTTATTTTCAATATTTTTACTGTGTTGGCATATTTTTACATTTTTCGACATTTTATTATGTATTGTCTGTCATTTTCGCCTAGTAAAAAGACTCCTGCAAGTCAATGCAGAAGTCTTTCTTTTCATTTTCCTTATACCTGCTGCAGACGTTGCAGTACTTCCTCTCGTTCCGGGATCGCACTCGCTGCGCCCTCTCTCGATACAGCAATGCTTGCCGCCATACTGGCAATGCTGAGTGCCCTGACCGGATCCTGTTCCTTCAGATACTCCGCAATGAAGTATCCGGTATAGGTATCTCCGGCTCCGGTGGTATCTACGGCATGGCAGGGATAAATCTTCTGAGGGATTATTTTCGCCGCCGGATCACTTCCTTTGCCCGCATAGACAGAACCTTCTGCTCCCAGGGTCAGTACAATCTCTGCCTCTGGGAATTTTGCCTGCATACTCGCAAGTACTTTCGCAGGATCTTTTTCACCGGTGAGTTGTCCTGCCTCCACTTCATTCAAGATAAACATGGATATTTTTGACAGATCACATGCCAGCACCTGATCGTCCATGGGCGACGGATTCAGGATGATCTTCATACCTTTTGCATAAGCACTGTCGATGATGTAGGGCAGATTGTTGATTTCATTCTGCAGAAGCAGATAATCTCCTTCCGAAAATGCCCCCAGCACTTCATCAATAAAGCTCTTCTCCATGCAGCGATTTGCTCCTGGATAGAGAATGATACAGTTCTGACCGTTTGTATCCACCTGGATGATTGCATTGCCGGTACGTGTCTCCACGTTGCGGATAAACCGGACATCTGCTCCACTGTCAGCACATACCTTACGCAGCATCTCGCCATCTTCTCCAATCTGGCCGGCATGGAAGACCTCAGTTCCCGCCTTTGCCAGTGCAACTGACTGATTCAGACCCTTGCCGCCGGGATGGATTGCCAGTCCCAGGGATGTCAGTGTCTCCCCGGGGGCTACAATGTGCGACACCTGATAGGTATGATCCAGATTCAAGGAGCCAAAATTCAATACTTTCATAATAAACACCTATGTCTTTCCGTAACCTGTGGTCCACGGGACTCAGGTACAAATTTGTGACTAAAATGCCATTTCATAAATTTTACGACAATCGTCACGATTCAGATGTACGATGCCTCCGATAGAATGATCATCTCCCCGGAAAGCAATTCTGTCAAGCATATCTTCAATGCGATCCGTTGGAATGTTCATATCATGGAAAGAAATAGGCATACCCATGCTCTTAAAATACTCCTCCGTCTTCACAATACCTTCCTCTGCTGCCTGCAGGGTATTGGTGCCATCCCAGTTCACGCCGAATACCTCTCTGGCATATCTGGCAAAACGTTCTGGCTTCTGACGGTACACATAGCGCATCCATGAACCCATGATGATCGACAGTGTTGCGCCGTGAGGAGTATCGTACAGAGCACTGAGTTCATTACCGATCTCATGAGTGCCCCAGTCCTGTACTCTTCCGATACCCACGGTGTTATTGTGGGCAATGGTTCCGATCCACATGATCTCTGCACGATATGTATAGTTCCGTCGGTCCTCCAGTAATTTGGGTCCGATATCCACTAACGTCCTTAAAATGCCTTCGGACATGCGGTCGATCACACCGATCTCATCATCCGGAGCGAAATAGCGCTCGCATACATGGGAAAACATATCTGTTACACCACAGGCTGTCAGGAATTTCGGTAGGGAATAAGTCAGCTCCGGATCCATGAACGCATACTTAGGACGCAGCACCGGATGACTGACTAAAAGCTTTTTACCCTCGTCAGTATTGTTCACTACTGCTACCTGGCTGGACTCACTTCCAGTTGCAGGGCAGGTTAAAAGAACAGCAACCGGCAGAGTGTGTTCCGGCTCTCTCTCTCCAATAAAATAATCCCATACATCACCTTCGGAGACAGTACCCAGTCCGATGGCTTTGGCAGAATCAATGACACTGCCGCCGCCGATTGCCAATACGAGGTCAATCCCTTCCCTTTTTGCAAGCTCTATGCCTTCTCTTACCAGAGACAGACGGGGATTGGGCAAGACACCTCCAAGCTCGGCATGGGCTATGCCATTTGCTGTCAGCTGATCGCAGACAGCCTGAAGTAGTCCCGTATCATAGAGATACTGACCATTATCATGGTGGATCAGCACTTTTTTCACGCCATCCTTTTTCAGGATTTCTCCAATCTGTTTCTCCGCACCTTTTCCAAAGATAAATCTCGTGTTGATGCAGATATCAAAATTATTCAGCATTATCTATTGTCCTCCTGTTCCAGTCGTTTTTTCAATTCCTCACCATTGGCCGCCAGCTCATCAGGACCTGTTTCCAACAGCTTATTTGTATCACCGTCCCCATAGGTTACACCGATACAGTGGATATGGTTCTCATGTGCTGCCGTTACATCACTGTAGGTATCTCCGATATATACGACACTCTCCCTTTCCATCTGTCCGGAGGCCATGACGTCCTCTATCACCTGAGCCTTGGACCGGATCACCTCTCCAAAAGAATCCGGAGAAAAGCATCCTTCAAATAGATCTGTCCATCCCTTCTTTTTCAGGATCCTTAACAGAGCTTCCTCAGGTTTTAGTGTGATAATGTAATTCCGGACTCCGCAGACCCGTGCTTCTTCCAGGATCTCACGGATTCCCGGATATAGTTCTGTCTTCGGATATTCACTGATGGTACGATAATGGATCGTCACCCATTCGTCAAATGTGGCTAGTTTTTCTTCACCCGGAAACGGGTGCACCTGCCGAAAGATTTCTCTCATCGGCTTACCGAGGTTGCTGTCGCAGCTTTTGAACTTCTCATCCATGCTGCCTCCCAGCTTCCCAGCCGCATATTCCAGAGAATCCCAGACATCTGCACCCGTATTGGCCAAGGTTCCGTCAAAGTCCCACAGAATCACCTTGTATTTCATTCTAATTCCTTTCCTTACTGCCGGATCAGAATTCCCTGAAGCACTGTTTGCTCCATAGGGTTCCGACGACTACCAGCAGGGATCCTACAATGATGGGAACGGTAATTCCTACCCCCAGCATGAAGGATGTCATCACTGTCGAAATGATCGGCAGGAAGTTTGATACTAATACCACCAGAAGCATGTTTCCTTTCTTGATGGAAAGGTTCCATAAGGTATTCGCCAATGCACCCACTACGATACCGGCATATAGAATCTGTCCAATGAGGCTTACAGAAAAATTTCTCGGTTCATCCATAAATATGGAGATAATCCCTAAAATCGCTGCTGTCACGATCATGTAGATTCCAACGCCATCTACCTTTTTGGTTCCTACATACTTTTTCACCAGGTTAGTATACACTCCCCAGGAGATTGCTACCACAAAGCCCATTGCGTATCCCGCCAGATCCCCTCCGGACAGGATATTATCCGCAAAACTGCTCAAATGGAAGATGTCCGCTCCGAGTTTGGCTACCACAATTCCCACAAAGCTTAAGGCTACACTGCAGATCAGCCACAGGGATGCCCTTGCATGTAAAATAGGAATCGTAAAGATCAGGGTAAACAATGGCCACAGGAACCGGATCAGTACCAATACGATCACTGACTCATCACTTTGTACCATGCTCATGGATACATAGGAGGATGCGGTGTATATGACGAACAGGCTTCCACATACCGTCCAGTATTTTCTGGGAACTTCACGGATACCGGTCAGTCCCTCTTTCTTGATCAGTTGCGTAACCAACACCACGATACCACCGATCAGATTGACCAGTGCGGCTGAGGTATATGCCCCCAGCCCGGTACTCAGATTTCTGGTAAAAATTGCGCTGGTTCCCCAAATGATAATGGTCAGGAAGCCTAGCAGTGTATAATAAAATTTAGATTTTGAAGCCATACGCTTTCCCCCTTGATCGTTATTTCTTAGTTATAATTTCTCAAGGTCGTATATAACAGCTCCATAAATCCGGGGAAGTCAAGTTCCAAAGCTGCCTCTGCGTTGGGCTTCTCACCACGGAAGTCCATCTGCGGCTCTCTGTACAGATCGATTGCAGGATCTACGCCGCGCAGATGTCTGTAGTCGCATACGGTCATACCACGGGTCAGTTCACCCTTCAGTTCAATATCGATATGCATCTCAGCGGACTTGATCAGGTTCGGATCGATCAGCCAGGCTACTGCACAGGCATCATGCATATTCGCACCGGTCAGCTTAGCGCTCTTGACTGTGGAATCGATGAAGAACTCGGTCAGATCTGCTGCAAGATTTGCTGCCTTGGTGCCGATCTTACGAAACTCTGCTACATGCTCTGCGGTCAGGCAGCACTGTCTGGTCAGGTTCAGCCCGGACATCTTTACATGGATGCCGGAATGGAACACCTTGTATGCCGCTTCGGGATCCACAAAAATATTGAATTCTGCGGTAGGTGTCCAGTTACCGAAGGTAACGGAGCCGCCCATGATGCTCAGCTCTTTGACTCTCTCTACGATTCTCGGCTCTCTGTGGATCGCGCAGGCAATATTGGTCAGGGGACCGGTAGCGATCAGGGTTACATCATCGGTATTCATAACGGTGTCGATGATGAAATCTACTGCGTGCTTGTTCTGAGGCTTTGCCACAGGCTCCGGAAGCACGGGACCGTCCAGTCCGGACTCACCGTGAAACTGGGGAGCAGTTACAAGAGGCACTACCATAGGACCTGAATTGCCGGGATATACGGGAATATCGGTCCGTCCCAGCACTTCCAGTACCTTCAGTGCATTCTTGGTTACATTCTCCAATGTACAGTTACCGCCAATGGTCGTAATACCCAGAACATCCAGATGCTGTACAGCTAACATGATCGCAAAGGCATCATCATGCCCCGGATCACAATCCAGGATAACTTTCTTTTTTTCCATATATAAAAACCTGCCTTTCTAAACCAGTTCGAAATCAGTTTATTTATTTTCTGCCAGAAATGCTTCCAGTTCCTCGGTATTTGGTGAATTTCTTGCACCCTTTCTCATAACGGTGTATCCGGATACTGCGTTACCGCGGATCAGGCACTCGCGTAAATTCATGCCCGCAAGTCTTCCACTGATAAATCCAGCATTATACACATCTCCCGCACCTACGGTATCTTCCACTTTCACCGAAAATGCAGGTACGTATTCCTCGCCCTCTTTCGAGAAACCATAGGATCCTTCCTTGCCATTTCTGACGATGACAACTCTCTCGTCGGAAACGAGTGCTTTTGCATTTTCCCGCCAGTCTCTGCCCTCGCCGAGGTACTTGAACTCATCATTTCCGGAGCCTAACAGATAGGTCGTATAGCGGATGACTTCTCTCACCGCTTTCTCATACTCCGGATCTAACTGTCCATCGTCCACCCGTAAATTCAGATCAAAGGAGGTCGGTACTCCTGCTTCATAAGCTTTTTTAAATATCTCAATAATTTCTGTGCGTGCAGATGTGTCATATACCAGAGACATTCCGGAGGAATGGACCCAGTCGGCTGCTTCGATCTTCTCAAACGGCACCTTGTCTCTCTCGAGTACCTTAAATGCCTGATCTACTCTGGGCCAGCCCCACAGATATCTCTCTCCGTTCTCATCAATAAAGGCAAAGACTCCCACGGTATTTAACTTCGGATCCACGATCAGGTCAGCGGTATTCACGCCCTGTTCCTTGAAATCCTTCTGAATATACTTACCGTACTGATCATCTCCGATGGTTCCGAGAAAGCTGACCGGAAGTCCCAGCTTGGCCAGTGCCACGGCAGTGTTTGCACTTGTGCCGCCACCGACCAGCTCAGGGTTAGGATAGTCTACCAGTGTCCTCTCTTCATTTAAAAAACGGGGATACGGTACAATGATGTCCACATTTGCATCGCCAACTACATATATATCACGCATTTAAGGATGCCTCGATGAATGCTTTTACTTTGACCGGATCCTTGCAGCCGCCGGTTCTGTCCTTCTCATCGTCGTAGTTGGTCCAGCTGTAGGAATCTACGCCGTAAGGATGCGTGATATGGATTGCCTCTGCCACGTTGTCTGCATCCAGTCCACCTGCGATGATGCAGGGAACCTTAGTGCTCTCAACGATCGCCTTGTCGATCATTCTGTCATGAGTAAGACCGGTTGCACCGATATCACCGGCACCTACTGCCTTGGTATCGATCAGGAAGAAATCGGTTACCGGCTCGTAGTCCCGGATATACTGCATAACCTTCTGCTCCTCCAGAGGAACGCCTGCCAGTACGGGGATTGCCTGCATGATCTTCAGTCCGGGGAATCTGTCTCTTAACTCCTGTACCTGTGCCGGAGTGATTCCTTCGATATCGCCGGAGAGATGAAGTACGTCGGGACATACCACCTTCAGGTTTTCGGTAATCTCATCGATATCCTCTGCTACCGTAAGTCCTACCTTGACAGCCTCAGGCTGTACGCCTTCGAAAATTTCTTTTGCCTTTTCACAGGTCAGCTGACCGGGAGTTCTCTTGATCTTTCCATAAGATACGCCGATGTGATGACCTCCCATATCAATGACCATTCTTGCGTCCTCTACTGTTCTGATGCCGTAGATCTGGATGATTACGTCTGCCATAATTTATTTACCTTTCCTTTCTTCAAATACCTTCATAAAAGCATCGGTTGTGAATACAGTTTCCTTGAATCCTGCTCCCTGTGCCACCTTTGTGATGGGAGGCGGCGTTACAAAGCTCTTCTTGAGCGTCTCTACCTGTGCGAACACTTCCTCAACCGGTCCGTCTAACAGTACCTGTCCTTTGCACATTACAATGATACGCTTGAAGTTATCTACTACGAATTTCATATCGTGGGAAATGGTGATACAGAGCTTTCCATTTTCCTTTAACTGACGGATGATCTCGCGGAGACGGATATTACCTGCCACATCCTGTCCACAGGTAGGCTCATCGAAGATGACTGCCTTGGGATCCATCATAATGATGGCACCGATGGTACAGAACTTTTTCTCTGTGGAGGTCAGGTCAAAGGGATGCATATCCAGCTTGTCCTTCAGTCCTACAAGCTCTGCTACCCATTCGATTCTTTTCTGGATCTCGTCCTCTGGCATACCGATCTGCTTGGGTCCGAACTCGAACTCCTTGCGGACAGATTCGAGGAATAACTGATCATCCGGGTTCTGGAATACATATCCTACTTCTTTTGACCATTTTGCGGTGGAACGATTGTTGATGTCCTCCCCGTTGATGAGTACTTCACCGGAGGTAGGACGCAGGATACCATTGAAATGTTTTACGATGGTTGTCTTACCTGCACCATTCTGGCCGATGATGGCAACCGGTTCGGTTCCCTCTATTACAAGATTGATCCCCTTTAAGGCTTCATCTCCGGTAGGATAAACGTGCTTCATATTCTTTAATTCGATCTTCATCCTTTCAAAGCCTCCTTTACGAGTTCAATCGTGGGTTCCTCTGTAATCTCGATCTCACGATCAGTATAACCTTTTTCTTTCAGTGCATTGCAGATCTTGACGTAATCGGGCACTCCGATATGATGAGCCACGATGTCGGGATTGCCGAAGATCTTCTTAGGCTCGTCGATTGCCACAATTTCTCCGGCATCCAGTACCATGACCTTGTCTGCACATCTTGCGACACGCTCCATCTCATGGTCTACCATGATAACCGTGATTCCGTTCTTATTCAGATCCTTTACAATATCGAAAATCTCTTCACTTCCCAGAGGATCCAGCTGTGTCGTACATTCGTCCAGTACGAGGATCTTGGGCTCCATGATAAAGGTGGAACCGAAAGCTACTCTCTGTACCTGACCACCGGACAGCTCCAGGGGATTTTTGTGAATGATGTGATCGATTCTCATCAGTTTGGCTACAGTATCCACCTTTTTGATCATTTCTTCTCTTGGGATACCGCGGTTGCCTAGACCATATGCCAGTTCCTCAGCTACGGTACCTGCCGTATAGGACAGCTGGTTGAAGGGATTCTGGAATACCAGACCGATCTTTGTGGACAGATCAGCGATCGTACTGTCTTCCACTACGCTTCCGTCGATTGTCACGCTGCCGGACATCTTACCTACGAAATAGTGAGGAATCAGTCCTACCAGTGCGTTGCACAGGGTGGATTTACCGGATCCGTTGGAGCCGATGATACAGAAAAAGCTGCCTTCCTCCACCTGGAAACTTACATTTTTCAGTGCTTTATGCTTCGTCTGGCGATATTTAAAACTAAAATCTTTAACATCTACTACTACTCTACCCATCACGTCACCGCCTTTAAATAATATTAAGCTTCATCAGAATCGTAAGGATCAGAACTACTACGAAGAATGTGATCAGCAGAACCTTCAAGATCTTGTCCGCCTGGGATTTGGTCACTTCCACATAGGTGGTCTGCTTTACATTCTTGATACCGAATCCTCTGGTCTCCAGTGTCATTCCTCTCTCCTGTGCATCTGTCAGGGAGGACATAACTACCGGTCCTAACAGAGGGATGAATGCTTTGATTCTGCCGGACAGGCTTCCACCGGTCTCAACGCCTCTGGCGCTCTGTGCCTCCTGGATGACACTCATACGTCTCTGCATCTGGGGAACTACGTTTAAGCTTGCCAGTACGAGATAACCCGCCTTGGGGTTTAATCCGGATGCTGTCAGTGCTGCTACCAGCTTACCGGTGTAGGTAGTCTTATTCATAATATAGAAGGTACCGAGGAATACTAACAGGGTGGTGATGATCTTCAGTGCGTACAGTGCACCCTCCTCACAGAATTTTGCAAATCCGAGGTCGAAGATTACCGTTTCATTTTTGGGACTGTAGCAGCCCTGAATGAACATCAGCATCACTGTAATGGGAATTCCAAACCCAAAAATCATTTTTGCAAAGGGAACCAACATTTTTGCCATTGCTGCCACGAAAAACAAGCCGATGATGATTACAATACCCAGCCATGAATTAGGGAAAATCAGACTTCCCAGACCCAGCGAGAATATAGCCAGGATCTTAGTCATAGGGTTCAATGCCTCGATGGCTGTATTCTTCGGGACAAAGTTATTTGTTACTTTAGCCATTTACAAACCTCCGTTTAGACAAAGAGGGTACCCATATAATCTATCAGAATTTTATAACCTTCCGGTCTCAGGACACAGCACATCTGCAGTGACCTTCCCCGGGCAGTTGCCAACTATGAAAGAAATTATTATGGATACCCTGCTTTAAGATCATAATTATTTTAAGGATTCAGAATCAATCCTCATCGTCGTCATCTGTTGCATCAGATGCATACTGGCTTAAGAATCTCCTGGGGATCTTCTTAACGATTACGTATGCGATTGCGAATGCGATAGCTTTGTCGATCAGATTCTCAAGCATGGAAGAAGAGAATACGGAAACGACAATATCCTTGGTAGCTGCAATCAGAGTTGCAGTTACTACGGAAGTACCGGTTACACCCGTAGCACCACCATATACGAAGATGGTGATCAGGGAAGCGGAAATCGTATTAGTCAGGGAGCAGGCCAACCAGGTCAGGATCACACCCCAGATCTTCTTGAAGAGACCAGCCTTAACCATATAACCGGTTACCAGACCACAGAGGATACTTACTAAGGAATAAGGTAAGTATACAGGGTTAGCTACCAGAGCCAGGAACACGTTGGTCAGCAGACCACACAGTGCGGATACCCAGGGACCGGACAGACATGCGATAACGATCGTACCGATCATGTCAAGGAATAAAGGTAACTTCAGTGTTGAACACAGGGTACCGCCGATCAGGTTGATACCTACAGCGATCGGTATCAGTACCAGAGATTTGGTGGAAAACTGAGCTTTTAAGCTTTCCATAAAAGTCATTTTCTTTTTCTTTGCATTTGCCATACGTTTACCCTCCACGTTTTTTAAAATCTTTATCAACTTATAAGTTGTATTACAAGTTGTAAATATTTAAAATATCATGCGGCGCCTGCATGATATTTTAGTTCGGTCTTAGTTTCCCGCAGTATCTTCTCCTTTGAAGTTATCATCGAACGTTTCATCTTCGATCGCCTTCAGCGACTCTCGGGTAATCCTGCGAAGTTTTTCTGCATCTCTTGCCTTGATGCATTCAATGATCTGGGTATGGAATTCTACTCCCTCTTCCGCTCCTTTTTTGGTTACGGTAAAGGAAAGTGCGGAGTTCAGGATGTCTTTGGTAATATTACTGATTTTGATAATAAATGGATTTCTCGTAATCTCATACATCTTCATATGAAACTCGATATCATACTGTTTGTATTTATTGATATTCCAATGATCACAATGCTGATGCATCTTGCCTGTCAGCCGCTCAAGAACCTTGATATCAGAATCACTGGCTCTCTCGATCACTGCATCAATAATACCGACCTCCATAATCTTACGATATTCCAATACGGATCTTACATCCTCATTATCCATCATAAGCATCGGAGTCATGGACTTCAAATAGCTATTGGAGTTGACATTTTTTACAAAAGAGCCCTTGCCCTGATATGTTTCCACCAGATTAATCGCCACCAGCTTCTGGATAGCTTCTCTTACGGTGATCCGGCTGACTCCCATTGCCTTTGTCAGTTCATTCTCGGAGGGGAGCTTCTCTCCCGGCTTCCATTCACCGCTCTGGATCTTGGACAGGAGCTGCTGGAAAACCTGCTCTTTGATGTCCTGTTTTTTTAAATACTCAAATCCATCTAAGCCCATAGACAATTCCCGTTTTACTTTTTTCAAGCTTACGTTTTTCTCTCGCTTGCTTGTAACTCTATAATAAACCATTTTACGGATTTGTCAATCGGTTTTAGTAAATTTGTAAGTTGTATTACAAGTCATGCGCTGTAAATTGTACATTTTGACCAACTCGGACTGAAATAGTGCACAAAACGAGCCGTCATATTGCATATTATTTTCTATTTGGTCGTTTTTTGAAAATTTGTAAGTTGTATTACAAGTTTTTTCTTGATTTTTTTATTGTACCGTGTGTATATTAGAAAAAAATAAAATATAACTGTCTGGAGCCGGGAATCCGGCAGTCCACTTCAAATGTCCGTTTTTGAGTTTCCGGACAGTTATGAAAATATATTACGGAAAGGATGAAGTGCCCATGTCTCAATTTATTTCGCAACTCGCTGAAAATTATCCCGTATCCGGTATCCGCAGAATGTTTGATCTCGCTGCCGGCAAACAAGACATCGTTAATTTATGTAACGGAGAGCCCAACTTTGATACTCCCGAGAATATCAAACAGGCTGCCATCCGCTCCATTGAAGCCAATCAGACCCGTTATGCGCCGGAGGCCGGCCTTCCTGCGTTCCGTAAAGCGGTCGCAGAGAAATATACCAGACAGTTCGGACGCCCCTTCACGGAGCAGAATGTTATGGCAGCTGCAGGCGGTGTGGAAGGTGTCATCCTTTCCTTTATGACAGTCTTAAATCCCGGAGATGAAGTCGTCATCCCCGATCCCGCCTATACCTGCTATCAGGGACAAGCAGAGCTGTTGGGTGCAAAGGTTGTCCGTGTACCCCTGAAGGAGGAGCACGGTTTCCGTCTCCAGCCTGAGGATCTGGAAGCTGTGATCACTCCGAAGACCAAGGTCGTCCTCCTCAACTACCCCAGCAATCCCGTCGGCGCCGTCCTCACTCCTGAGGCAGGTGCAGCTCTGGCAGAAGTTATCCTGCGTCACAACCTGATCGTAGTATCAGATGAAGTATATGAGAACATTCTCTTTGATGGCAGAAAGCACTATAGTATTGCTCAGGCTCCCGGAATGGAGGATCATACACTGGTCGTTAACAGTCTCTCTAAGACCTACGCTATGACCGGCTGGCGTGTCGGCTATGTGGTCAGCAGCAATCTGGAGATCATGACCAAGATGGTAAAAATGCAACAGGCTCTCATCTCCTGCCTGCCAGGTTTCGTTATGGCAGGTGCCGCAGAGGCATTGAACGGCAGCCAGGACAGCGTAAAATATATGTCCGAGCAGTATGCAAGACGCCGTGATCTAATGGTTTCCATGCTGTCAGAGATTCCCGGTTTTAAGGTATTCAGGACGGAGGGAAGCCTCTGCGTCTTTATCAATATTAAGGATTATCATATCGATTCCTTTGCATTCTGTAAGGAATTGTTAGAGGAAGCCCATGTTCTCACAGTACCAGGCACTGCTTTCGGGTCGCAGGGACAGGGATACATCCGTATGTGTTTTGCCAACTCCGATGAAAACATCGTAGAGGGTTGTACACGTATTAAAAATTATCTGGAAAAGAGAGGATTCTGAGGATGCGAGGATTGTTTACCTTTTGCTACAGTGACGAACAGATGCAGAAGTTGGAAGCCTTGGGGATAGAAATCACTTATCTGCCGGAAGAATCCCTGACCGTGGGAACTTCTGTGGCCGGTTACGATTTTTTGGTATGCTTCAACCCTTTTGACCGACTGGATTTCACTGATTGTCAGTTAAAATGGATCCATCTGGTGAGCAAGGGAGTAGGCCATGTTCCCCGGTTTCTGCAGGAGGATCCGGATATTGTCATTACAAATAATGTCAATGGCCCATCGGTGCCGATCGGAGAACTGATCATTTGTTATATTTTGGAGATTTTCAAGAGCAGTAAATTATTCTACCGCCAACAGGAACAAAAGCTCTGGAAATCGAATCCGGACATTTTGGAAATCACCGGGAAAAGAATCTGTTTCCTGGGGACCGGACTGATTGCCCGCGAAGCTGCCGCCAGGCTGCGCCCCTGGAATGCAATACTGATCGGTCTGAATACCTCCGGGCATGAGGTTCCGGAATTTGATAATGTAATGCCGATTTCAGACCTTAAAAAGGTGCTTCCATGGGCAGACGTGGTCATTTCCGCACTCCCCGCAACCCCGGAGACCTTCCATCTGCTAAACGCAGAAACTCTCCGTCTGATCCCACAGGGAGCCACTTTGATCAACATCTCCCGTGGATCTGTTATCGAAGAAAATGCTTTGTGTGAACTCCTTGAAGAGGAGCATTTCCGGGGTGTTGCCCTAGATGTCTTCGAAACAGAGCCTCTCCCGACAGACAGTCCTCTGTGGAGCAATGACCGCGTCATTGTCACCCCTCACAACGCACTGTACTCCGACTGGTATGGACAGAGAGTATTCGACGGCATCTATGAAAATGCCGGAAGATTTCTCGCTGGTGATGAACTGTGCGGCGTGGTGGATTTTAAGAAGGGATATTAAAATAAAGAGCCATGCCTGCATCCGCCAAAAGCCCTGGCGGGCTTTCGTCGGATGACGGCTGTCGCCGTATAAAGTCAAAAAAACTACCACTCCCTGGTGAGCAAGCTCCCCATTGAGTGGTAGTTTCCTTGCCTTTGCATGTCTCGTTACACGGCAAACTGGCTATTGTACAGATTCGCGTAGAATCCGCCTTGTGCCAGGAGGGTTTCATGGTTGCCCTGTTCGATGATATTGCCGTCTTTCATTACCAGGATGACATCAGCGCTCTGGATGGTGGAGAGTCTGTGGGCTACGATAAAGCTGGTGCGGCCTTCCATCATCGTGGCAAATGCATTCTGGATCTTGATCTCGGTACGGGTATCGATGGAGGAGGTTGCCTCATCGAGGATCAGCATGGGAGGCAGGCACAGCATTACTCTGGTAATGCATAAGAGCTGTTTCTGTCCCTGGGACAGGCTGCCTCCGTCCTCGGTGATCACGGTGTCATACCCCTTTGGCAGGCGTTTAATGAAGCCGTGGGCATGGGAAGCCTTCGCCGCCCGGATGATCTCCTCTTCTGTGGCATCCGGCTTACCCATGCAGATATTGTCACGGATGGTGCCGGAACGCAGCCAGGTCTCCTGTAATACCATACCGTAATTGGTACGGAGGCTTCCTCTGGTGATGTCCCGGATATCGGTGCCGTCCACTTTAATAGAGCCGGAGTTCACATCATAGAATCGCATCAGCAGATTGATGACGGTGGTCTTACCGCATCCGGTAGGACCTACGATAGCAACTCTCTGACCCGGTTTTACCTGCAGGTTAAAGTTCTGGATCAGCTTCTTCTCCGGTACATACTGGAAATATACATTCTTCAGATCCACGTTGCCCTGAGCCTCTTCTAATACTCTTGCATCCGCGGCATCGGGCATCTGGGGTTCCTCGTCGATCAGTTCGAAGATACGTCCGGCACAGACAAAAGCATTCTGCAATTCTGTTACCACGCCGGAGATCTCATTGAAGGGCTTGGTGTACTGGTTCGCATAGCTTAAAAAGCAGGACAGACGACCTACGCTGATACCGCCCTTGATGGCTACGAGCGCACCGAACACACCGACACCGGCATATACCAGACTGTTAACAAAACGGGTCGCCGGGTTCGTAATGGAGGAGAAAAAGATAGCTTTCAGAGAGCATTTCTGCAATCTGCCGTTAATCTCTCCAAACTTGCTCTTCACCGCTTCTCCTCTGGAAAAGGTATTTACAATCTTCTGGTTGTCGATCATTTCCTCGATCAGGGAGGTCTGCTCGCCTCTGGTCTCGGACTGCTCCTTGAACATGGAGTAGGTCTTGGTTGCAATGAATTTTGCCACCAGGAAGGATACCGGAGTGATACATACGACTACCAGTGTGATGGGCACATTGGTCACCAGCATGAATCCCAGCGTACACAGGATCGTCAGTGCACCGGTGAATAACTGGGTAAATCCCATCAGCAGACCGTCTGCGAAAGTATCTACGTCCGCAATGACACGGCTCACGATATCACCGTAAGCATGGGCATCCAGGTATTTTAAGGGCAGGATCTCCAGCTTCGCAAAAGCATCCGTACGGATATCCCGGATCACATGATAGGTAATATAGTTGTTGCAGGTGTTCATGATCCACTGGCCTACTGCTGTAATGATCATTGCGATGGCAATTTTTTTCATAATGGCAAAGATACCGGCCATATCTACCTGTCCCTTGCCGATGATCAGATCCACCGCATTACCGGTGAGGATAGGGATATATAAGGTCAGTAATACAGTCAGACCTGCTAACAACAGGGAGAGTATCAGTGCCGGTGTATATTTGCGGATATATTTCAACACCCGCTTCATCGTCTCTTTGTTATTTTTCTTCTGCATTACCGAACACCTCCTCTCTGTTCAGGGTACTGGGAATAATAGATCTCCTGATATACGGTGCAATCCTTTAACAACTCATCATGGGTTCCCATACCTGCGATCTCTCCATCATCCAGAACGATGATCTTGTCCGCATGGCGGATGGTGGAGGCACGCTGGGATACGATAAAGGTTGTGGTCTTATCTTCCAGAGTACGGATTGCCGCACGGAGTTTTGCATCCGTTGCATAGTCCAGTGCGGAGGCGCTGTCATCCAGGATCAGGATCTCGGGATTTCTGACCAAGGCTCTTGCGATCGTCAGACGCTGTCTCTGTCCACCGGAGAAGTTTTTACCGTTCTGTGCCACAGTTGCATCTAATTTTCCGGGCTTACCGTCTACCACTTCCGATGCCTGTGCCAGTTCCAGTGCTTTCCACATCTCCTCTTCGGTAGCATCCGGCTTGCCCCACTGGAGGTTGCTGCGGATCGTTCCCTTGAACAGAACTGCCTTCTGCGGTACGACACCGATGCGTCCACGCAATTCCTCATCACTCATGGTCCGGATATCTCTGCCTTCCAACAGGATCTCACCTTCTGTCGCCGGATAGAAACCGGGGATCAGATTCACCAGGGAGGTCTTACCGGAACCGGTACCTCCGATGATACCTACGGTATCGCCACGGTTTACGGTGAAGTTCATATCCTGCAAGGTAGGTGCTCCGGCTCCCTGATAAGTCAGGGATACACGTTTGAAGTCTAAGAAAGGTGCGCTCTTATCTACCTTATCCGCCAGTTTCTGATCCTGCGCTCCCACATATGCAGCATCTGCGCCGATATCGAAAACGGAAGCTACACGTTCTGCACATGCCAACGCCTTGGTCATGGTCACGATCAGGTTTGCCAGCTTCACCAGCTCTACCAGGATCTGGTTCATGTAGTTGATGATCGCTACCACCTCACCCTGGCTTAAGTTACCGATATTGACCTGTACGGCACCGGTATAGATCAGAGCAATGATGGCTCCGTTTACAATGATATAGGTCACAGGATTCATGCAGGCGCTGATCTTGCCCACGAAGATCTGCATGGCCGACAATGCTTCGTTATTCTCCCGGAAACGGTCCGATTCCTTTGCTTCCTGATGGAACGCGCGGATGACACGGACACCGGTCAGGTTCTCTCTGGTAATGCCCAGCACCTGATCCAGCTTGGCCTGCACCTTTTTGTACATGGGGATCGTGGATAAAATAATACCGAATACCACAACGGACAATAATGGAATTGCCACCACGAAGATCAGTGCACATTTCACATCAATGGTAAATGCCATGATCATGGCACCGAATACGATGATCGGGGAACGTAAGAACAGACGTAAGGTCATATTGATGCCGGACTGCACCTGGTTCACATCACTGGTCATACGGGTGATCATGGTGGAAGTTCCCGCCTTATCAATATCCGTAAAGCTCAGATCCTCAATATGATCAAACAATGCCTGACGCAGCTGGGTAGAAAATCCCACTGCCGCCTTGGCTGCAAAAAACTGTGCCGTAATGGACGAAGCCAGTCCCACTACACCAAGGAGCAGCAGGAGCAGTCCCATTTTCCCGATATAACCCATGTTCCGGTTGGAAATACCATAGTCAATAATATTTGCCATTACCAGAGGAACCAACAGTTCAAAAAATGCTTCCAGCAGCTTGAACAACGGTGCCAGGATAGACTCTTTCTTATAATCCTTTAGGTACATCATTAATTGCTTCATAAAGTCCTCATTTCTATGCATTTTCTATGTTTTACTATTTCCCGTTTTCCTTGAATTTAACACTTCTGCTGTTCCGTAGCAGACCGCCAGCGAATACCCCGCTTCCAAAATCTGTTCCCGGAAGCAGATCTTCTTTTCCTTCCATCTGCGCTCGTCGGAAAAGTCTTCTCCCACGACGCTGCCGATCCCCTGTCCGGTATATTTGCCGTAGGCTTCTTTTCTGCTCCACAAGCGGTAGAACAGCTCGGTCCGTTTCTCCACGTCCGTCTCCTGCAGCAGTTTCCACTCTGCCTTTGCGAAAAAACGCTCTGCCGTACGATCTTTGAAGGGGACCCATTTTTGGATATCCACTCCCACTTCTCCGTCGCTGACCCCACAGACCACATAGTCTCCGGAATGGGACAGATTAAATTTCTTCGGAAAATTTACAATCTGCGGTTTGCCCTGTTCTCCATATTCATAGGAAAAAGAGAAGGGGGGCGTCTGCTCTCTGAGCATCCGCGCCTGCAGCACTGCAAGCAGTTCATCCTCTTCCAGGAACAGGATATCGGTATTCTCAATGCCTTCTGTCAGATCCATTGCTATCTTTTGCAACAGCATTCCGGCGCCGAGACTGGCTGCTTTCGCCCCGGTCCCCTTTAACCGTTCTGTCTTGTTCCGTCGCACCGGATCCACGCACTCCAATGCTTCCCGTAAGAAACTCTGTCTCGTCTCTTCCTCACAGGAATGCAGATGCAATACATAAAGTCCTACAGCCATGTCCTTCTCCCGGCAGATCGCCATATCCATCCAACACAAAGGCTGCCGCATGAAAATTCCTGCGACAGCCTTATGATTATTCTTCCGGTTTTGCGGTGATCGCCAGATGCAGTTCGTCTAACTGCTTCTGTTCTACCGTACCCGGTGCTCCCATCATAATATCCATTGCGTTCTTGTTCATCGGGAAAGGAATGATCTCACGGATGCTTTCCTCACCACAGATCAGCATGATCATACGGTCTACGCCGGGAGCGATTCCTGCATGAGGGGGTGCTCCGTAGCAGAATGCATTGTACATGGCAGGGAACTTAGCCTTCACATCGGCTTCACCTAAACCCACCAGTTCGAATGCCTTGATCATGATCTCCGGATCATGGTTTCTCACCGCACCGGAGGACAGCTCTACACCGTTGCAGACCAGATCGTACTGGTATGCCAGGATCTCTAAGGGATCCTGATTGTTCAGCGCGTCCATACCACCCTGGGGCATGGAGAACGGGTTATGACAGAATTCCAGCTCTCCGGACTCCTCGCCGATCTCATACATCGGGAAATCCACGATCCAGCAGAACTCATAGCAATCCTTCTTCATATGTTTCTCGCTGGCTGCACCCAACAGCTTTCTGTAGACACCTGCTGTCTTCTGTGCTTCCAGCTTCTTGCCTGCGGCAAGACCGACAAAGTCACCGTTCTTAAGACCTAATGCCTTGATGACTTCTTCCTTGCGGTCCTGTAAGAACTTGGAGATACCGCCTACGAACTCTCCGTTCTCATCTACGCGGAACCAGAAGCCCTTACGTGCAGTCTGTACCTCAACCTCTGCGCAGATTGCGTCGATCTGCTTACGGGTAGCGGTAAAATCATCTACTACGATAGCTTTTACGGTCTGACCTTCAAAAGCAGCAAAGCCGCAGCCCTGCATTACTTCCGTAGCATCGGTCAGCACCAGATCGATACGCAGATCCGGCTTGTCGGAACCGTACTTGTCCATAGCCTCCAGATAGGGGATGCGTACGAAAGGCGCCTTGGAAGCTTCTTTATAAATGCCGTACTTTTCAAATACGGGAGGAAGTACCTGCTCTACGATGGAGAATACATCTTCCTGGGAAGCGAATGCCATCTCCATATCTAACTGATAGAATTCTCCGGGAGAACGGTCTGCTCTCGCATCCTCATCACGGAAGCAGGGAGCGATCTGGAAATAACGGTCAAAACCGGATGCCATCAGGATCTGCTTGAACTGCTGGGGTGCCTGGGGCAGCGCATAGAACTTGCCGGGATGATTTCTGGCGGGAACCAGATAATCTCTCGCACCTTCCGGAGAGGAACAGGTCAGGATAGGAGTCGTGATCTCCATGAAATTCAAAGCATACATTCTCTGACGCAGTTCTGCCACGATCTGGCTTCTCATCACGATATTTTTCTTCATGTTCGGATTTCTCAGATCCAGGTAACGGTATTTCAGACGTGCATTCTCGTCTGCATCCTTGGACTGATTGATCTCGAAAGGAAGTGCATTGTAAATACACTTTCCCAGAATCTCGATCTTATCGGGTACTACCTCGATCTCACCGGTAGGCAGATTAGCATTTTTGCTGGAACGCTCTCTTACTACACCTTCCACGGAGATGGTGGATTCCTTGTTGATGCCATCCATGACATTCATCATTTCCTCGGTCTCTACTACCAGCTGAGTGGTTCCGTAGAAATCACGCAGAATGACAAAGCCGAGGTTTTTGCTGACTTTTCTCATGTTCTCGAACCAGCCGACCAGTGTGACTCTCTCACCGACATTGCCGATCCGAAGTTCATTACAGTTATGTGTTCTGGACTGAATCATTGCTTTTGCTCCTTCGTCTGTTGCTTTTATCTCTTTAATTCTTCCTTATAGAATTCCACGAATTCTTCGTAGCCTTCCTTATTCAGCTGTTCCTTCTGGAACTTCTTGTTCTTGTTCATGCGGGCTACCAGTACCTGGGTACCGTCCTTACGGGCTTCCTGCGCCTGTGCGATCACTTCACACAGTCTTTCGCCGCTTACACCCTTCTCGATCAGGTATGCTACCTGCTTCGGTCTCGTGGGCACCTTGAAGCCTCTCTCCATGAGCAACATGATGATACGTTCGAAGCCGATGGAGAATCCGCAGGCGGGCACATCATTGCCGGTAAATTTGCCGACCATCTTGTCGTAACGTCCGCCGCCACCGCAGCTGCCGCCGAATTCCGGCATGGCGATCTCAAAAATGGTTCCGGTATAATACGACATTCCTCTTACCAGCGTAGCGTCGAACACGATCTCGAAATCAGAAGCCTTCGTCGCTCTGACGCTGTCCATGATCTCTCTGAGGCTCTGGGCGATCTCGGGCTCTAAGACTCCTTCCAGCGTATCTGCCAGATAAGCCACACCGTCTTCGGCACTTTCCAGTCCCTTGAACAGTTCCAGATACTTGTCTACGCATGCCTTGTCAAAACCGTTCTCCAAAAGCTCTGCTTCCACGCCTTCCAGACCAATCTTGTCCATTTTGTCCAGCGTGATAAATACGCTGTCATAGGACTCTTCGGGGAATCCGCTGTAAGCAGCCATTGCCTTCAGAATACGGCGTTCATTGATACGGATCTGGAAATTTTTAAATCCAAGCTTGCCCAGTGTGGTGGTGGTCGCCAGGATCAGTTCGATCTCTGCTAAGTTAGACGGCTCACCGAGGATATCGATATCACACTGCATGAACTGACGGTATCTTCCTCTCTGGGGTCTGTCCGCTCTCCATACATTGCCCATCTGCAATGCCTTGAAAGGAGAGGGCAGGGATGCCGCGTTGTTGGAATAATAACGTACCAGAGGCACCGTCAGGTCATAACGCAGACCACTGTCCACTACCTCTTCCTCTGTGGTTGCGGCTGCCACGTTCAGCTTCTCGCCGCGCTTTAAGATCTTGAAGATCAGCTTCTCATTGTCACCGCCCTGCTTACTGCTTAAGTTTGCAATATTTTCCACACAGGGAGTCTCAATGGAAGTAAAACCGAATTTGCCGTAGGTGTCCTTGATAACGCTGATCACGTAATCACGGATCTGCATCTCCTCCGGCAGGATATCTTTCATGCCCGTTGTGGGCTTCTTGCTAAGTGCCATGGTCTTCTACCCTTCCGCTCTTATGATGAATTGCTCAATATCTTATATATGATACTTTTTTTCCGTTTCGCTGTCAACCCTCACGGTTCCAGCTTTTGTTAGAAACAGATCCCCTGGATTGTCATAGAAATCCCCACCTTCATGACACCCGCCAGCACCATGACCCAGATGGGATTCAGCTTCTTACGAAGTAATAGCACACAGATCCCGAAGATCACCACCATGCTCCATTCCGTCCCTGTCAGAGACATACTCTCCCCACTTCCCCAGAATGCATTTTTGAGGATCAGTATTCCTGCCGATGCGATCATTGCCACCACTGCCGGTCTTAAGGACTTCAGTACACCCTGTAACAGATCCAGGTTACGATACTTCAGGTATAGTCTTGCCAGGATCGTCACGAGAATGCAGGAGGGCAGAATACATCCGGCCGTTGCCACCATGGCTCCGGGAATCCCGGCAATCTTCATTCCCACAAAAGTAGCGGAATTCACTGCAATGGGTCCGGGTGTCATCTGAGATATCGTGATCAGGTCTGTGAATTCCGACATGGTAAGCCATCCATGAAGTGTTACCACCTGCCCCTGGATCAGCGGCATTGCGGCATAACCGCCGCCGAAGCTGAACAGTCCTATTTGCAGAAAGCTTAAAAATAATTGCAGATAGATCATTTTCCGGCCCTCCTTTTGGCGAGGAGCGTCCGTACCACACCCAGCAGTCCGCAGACGATCACGATATAGATCACATTGATCTCCAGAATACATGCTGCCAGGAAAGCTCCCAGCATAATGACAAGTGACATGGGATCTTTTTCTTTTACGATCGGGGCTCCCATATCATAGGTCACGGAGGCAATTACTGCTCCCACTCCCGACTGCATCCCGGACAGCATCTGCGCCACGAAGAAGTTACTGCGGAATGCATTATAGCAGATGGAGATCACCGAAATGATAGCAAAAGGGGGCAGGATTGTTCCCAGGATCGCCACCAGTGTCCCCGGGATCCCGGCCAGCTTGTACCCCACCACGATAGCTCCGTTGACTGCGATCGCACCGGGCGAGGACTGGGCGATAGCCACCAGATCCAGCATTTCATCTTCTCCGATCCAGCGGTATTCATCCACGAATTTTTTCTTCATCAGGGTGACGATCACATAACCGCCGCCAAAGGTGAATGCACTTAGATATAATGTGGACAGGAATAATTTCCATAATCTCAGTCTGAAATTTGGGGTATCTTTTTCCGACATATCTTGTCTCCTGTTCATTAACATGTAAAAGTCCTCCGAAGTTCTTCGGAAGACCCTTTGTATTCTTTATTTACTCTGCATGATGTTCCACCTGTTCAAAGGTGAATACATTCAAAAACTGTTTTGCTCTCTCCGTCTTCGGATGCTCGAAAAACTCTTCCGGCGCAGCCTCCTCCACGATCTTCCCCTGATCAATGAAGATCACTTTGTCCGCCACTGCTTTGGCAAACTGCATCTCATGGGTGACGATGAGCATGGTCTTACCCTGCTTTGCCAGATCCAGCATAACATCCAGCACCTCTCGTACCATCTCCGGATCCAGTGCTGCCGTTACTTCATCGAATAAGAGAATCTCCGGATGCATACAGAGTGCTCTTACAATGGCTACTCTCTGCTTCTGTCCACCGGACAGCTGTCTGGGATAGCTCTTCGCCTTATCAGCCAGACCTACACGCGCTAACAACTCCATGGCTTCTTTTCGCACTTCTGCCTTATCACGCTTCTGTACTTTCACAGGTGCCAGCGTAATATTGTCGATCACCGTCAGATGCGGGAACAGTTCATAGCTCTGGAATACCATGCCGATCTTCTGCCGCAGGGTGGTGATATTTTTGCTGCCCTTGCGGATATCCATACCCTGTAGCTTTATCGTACCACCCTGAATGGGCTCCAGTGCATTAATGCATCGAAGCAGGGTACTCTTACCGCAGCCGCTGGGACCTACCACTACCAGTACGTCTCCTTTTTTCACTTCCAGATGGATTCCATAGAGAATCTTCTGTCCTTCGTATTCTTTTGTCAGGTTCTCTATTTTCAACAATGTCTCTGCCATGTCTTCACTCCATTCTCATTCCAGCCCTGATCCATCCTTAATTCCATTTCTTTTCCAGAGCCCTCGCCAGTACACTGAAGGGCCAGCAGGCAAAGAAATACAGAACGAATACTACAAGGAATACGCCAAAAGCAGCATTCGGACTGCTCATACGGTTTGCCTCAATGATCTGCTGCGCTACTTTTAACATCTCCACCACACCGATCATCAGCACCAGACTGGTAGTCTTGATCATACGAGTGATCAGGTTGATAGACAATGGGATCAGTCGCCGCACAGTCTGGGGAATGATGATGTACAGATATGTCTGTATCTTACTAAGTCCCAGCGCCTCACTGCTTTCATACTGATGCTTCGGGATGCTGATCAGCGCTCCGCGCACCAGATCTCCCATCTCTGCGGTTCCCCACAGGACGAATACGATCACGGATGCCACCTCACCGGATAAGTTCCATCCCAGTGCTCTGGTGGAACCGAAATATACGATGAACAATAATACCAGCTGCGGCATGATACGTATGAATTCCAGATAGACACGAAAAAAAGCTTTCACCACTTTATTTTTTACCGTCATCAGTGCCCCCACCAGGATACCCAGAGGCATACTGATCAGAATGGATACGATACTGATCTTCATGGCTACCCACAAACCCTGCAGCAGGCGGAGCATATTTGTGCCTTTGAATAAAACGTCAATCCCCAAATCCGGCATAACGCATCCTCCTCTCCACCAGTGATCCTATGACCGATACCGGCAGCAGGATCAGCAGATAAAATACTACCAGGAGGAACAGGCTCTCCGTAGTCTTATAATAGAGACCGATCAGGTCTTTGGCGGTGAACATCAGGTCCATCAGACTGATAGCGCTGAACACACTGGTCTCTTTTAACAGGAAAATGATATTTGCCACAAATGCGGGAATACTGGTGGATATTGCCTGGGGCAGGATCACATATCCCAACACCTGTCGGGAATTCATTCCCAGACTGATGGCACTTTCACTCTGAATGGGTTCTACGGATTCCAGACCGCTGCGGAAGCTTTCTGCCATATAGCTGCCGCCTAAAAATGCCAGACCGACTACACCGCACAGCTCCGCCGACATCCGGATCCCGATCTTCGGGAAGCCATAATAGATAAAAAACAGCTGCACCAGAAGCGGTGTGTTACGGCTCAGTTCCACGTAGACTGTCACGATCCACCGCAGCACCGGCACTTTATAGTATTGAACCGCTGCACAGATGAGCCCCACCAGGATCGCAAACAGGATGCCAACGATACCTATTTTCACGGTCAGAAGTGCTGCCTTTTCGTACATGGGCAGATATTTTTCAATAAATTCCCAGTTCATGTATCTATGTCCTTTCCGGTAAAGTTCAAAATAATCTTTTAGATTATATCAAATGTATTTCTCAGATGCAAGAAAAGACTGCGGCGGCAGCTTACGTGCCCCGCAGTCCCCTCTATATCATCTTATTCCCATCGTACCTTACTGTGCGTTTACTTTGCCGCCCTCTACTACCAGGCTGTCCTCATAGTCCAGACCATAGGTGTCTGCCAGAGTTGCTTCGTAATCTGCATGGAAAAAGTTCTCCTCACCCAAAGCTACGATCTCATCATTGATCCAGTCAAGCAGTGTGGTGTTGCCCTTGGAAACAGCGGGAGCAATGGTGTCTGCACTGCCCAGGGAAGGAATACCTACGGTATATCCTTCGTTCTGCAGAGCGAATGCGATAACTTCGGTGTTATCATTTGCCCATGCAACAGAAGTGCCGTTCTCGAAAGCTTCTTTTGCGGTTGCATAGGAATCAAACTTCTGTAAAGGAATATCCGGATAGTTTGCGATCAGATATGTCTCAGCGGTAGTGCCGGAGATTACAATGATGGAATCATCTGCATTCCAGTTGTCTAAGGAAGTGATCACATTATCATCCTTGGATACCACGCCAAGTGACACATTCATATAAGGAGAAGCGAAATCCACTTCCTCTGCTCTCTCGGGAGTTACGGTAAAGTTCGCCAGGATCACATCTACCTTACCGGTCTGTAAATACTCAATACGATTGGCTGCCTCTGTAGATACGAAATTCACATCTACCCCCAGGTCTTCGCCGAGTCTTCTTGCATAATACACATCATAGCCCTGATATTCACCGTTCTCATCCACATAGCCGAACGGGTTTTTATCGGAGAATACTCCGATGTTAATGGTTCCGCTCTCCTTGATCTCATCCAGTGTGCGGTATACTGCCTTGCCGTCTGCTGCCGCTGCGCTTCCTGCGTCTGCGGTTTTGCTGTCACTGCTGCCGCATGCGGTCAGTCCCAGTGCCAATACTCCTGTTAATGCCAGTGCCAAAACGCTCTTCCACTCAAACTTCTTCATAATCCTTTTCCTCCTCTTCGATGTCTCATTTAAGTATCGAATCAACTTATTGGTAGGATTATATCTCCTATTTCATACTATGTCAATAGGAAAACAGTAATTTGTTTTTGCTTTTTGCGAAAAAATAAAATCAATGCTATAATACTATTGTTACTTTTGATTGTAAACAGACCTTGTAACCGGAATTCCGTAAGAGATAATAAAATAATAAAGGAGAACAAAAGGATAATATATGAAAAAACCGATTTCACGTTTCTATCTGCTGTTGGTTCTCGTTCCGTTACTGTTACTGGCGAGCATGGGCGGCTATTACTTTCTGGAAGAAACTGCTGCAGGCAGCGATGTTGTTGTCGTTCCACAGACCCCTGCACCGCCTTCTGCCACACCGGTTCCCGTCCCTACTCCGGAGCCGACCCCCACTCCCTTCCCGGAGCATGACATTACGCTCATGGCTGTCGGGGACAACCTGATGCATCTGGGAGTCGTGGCCAGTGGAAAACAGGAGGACGGAACTTATGATTTCTCCATGCTGTTTCAGGGGATTTCACCCTTCTTAAACGCGGCAGACATCCGGATCATCAATCAGGAAACTGTCATGGGCGGCAATTCCCGGGGATTTTCCGGTTTTCCCTATTTTAATTCTCCTACCGAAGTTGGGGATGCGATTGCGGATGCCGGATTCAACGTGGTCCTGCAAGCATCCAATCATACCGCGGATCAGAAGCTGGACGGCCTGTTGTACTGTGCGGATTTCTGGAAAAACAAGCACCCGGAGGTACTGGTAACCGGTATTCACGAAGACGCTTCACAGGCAGATGACATTCCGTTACTTACCATCGATGATGTCACTTTCGCCATCTTAAATTATACCTACGGTGCCAATACCGAGACACTCCCCTTAGATCTGCTGGGGCATCTGAATCTTCTGTGTGCCGTAAATGAGAAAAACGGACAGATGGACTTCACCACGCTGAACCCGCAGGTCTTAGAGGATATCTCCCGGGCAAAAGAACTGGCAGACATCGTCATCGTCTGTCCTCACTGGGGGACTGAGTATTCCTCCAAAATCTCAAGCTATCAGGAAAAATGGGCACTGGAGATGACAGAAGCCGGTGCCGATGTCATTATCGGAACCCATCCCCATGTGGTAGAGCCTGTGGAATGGATCACCGCAGAAAACGGCAATGAGTCTCTGTGCTATTATTCGCTGGGCAATTATGTGTCCACACAGAAAAATGCTCTCAGCATGTTAGAGGGTATGGCCTGGCTGACTTTTCACGTTGCAGAGGACGGTGTCTCCATCGAGCGGAAGACCACCGGTGTGATCCCGCTGGTCTGTCAGTACACCTCCGGACCGGTACGGTTTGAAAATGTCTATCTGCTGGAAGAATATACCGAAGAGCTGGCGGCCTCCCACGGCATCCGCAATTATGCCGGTGTGGTCCTTCATCTGGAAGACCTGCAAAAATGGAGCGACGAGATCCTCGGTGATTTCGTACTCACCAAAGATCAGGCGCTCCATAATTTCAAAACCGATTCTATTAATCAATAACGTTTCTCATACCGATGATGGGACTGTAGTCCACAGCACTGATAATGACACCTTTCCGTGAATTGGCGGAATGAATGATCTGTCCGTCACCGATATACAGTCCTACATGGGTACAGCTCTTCCCTCCATTGGAACTATAACATACAATATCTCCTGGCTGAAGTTCTTCAGAACTGATACTGCGTCCGGCACCGGAATACTGTCCTCCCGGTGTACGGCTGATAGAATAGCCGAACTCCGCATAGATAAAGCAGGTGAATCCGGAACAATCTGTACCTCCTGACAGACTGGAACCTCCGTGTACATACCGGTTGCCCAGATACTGCATGGCATAATCAATGATTCCCTGTCTGAGCTCCGCATTTGAGGTATAAGTTGTAGTGGGAAGTGTGATGCTCGTGATCACCTCCGGGGCATCCTGCTCAGCAGTCTGTTCTCTTGCCTGCAATGCCTTCTGCGCGGCAATTTCCGCCTGTTCCTCTTCTATTGTCTTCGCATAGATAAATTCTTCCGAGATCGTAACATATTCCGCAGAGACATAGCCTTCCTTGCTGTCAGTGTACTGTACCTTCAGCCAGTCTCCGTCATTCTCCAGAATTTTTACCTTTTCTCCATTGTCAATGTAACCAATTCTTTTTGCATCTGTGGCAGGATCCTGTCTCACATTCAGACGGTCTGCGATAACCACAGCATATCTGGTCACATAATTGTCTACAACCTCAGCTGCTGCATCTCCGTAAATGAAAAACTCTGCCTTGATATAGCCCTCCACATTACCGGAGATGATCCGGAACCAGTCCTGATCCTCTCCTGCCACATCCAGGATCTGTGCCACCGCTCCGTCATAGATTTTGCCCACTACAGCACTGTCTGTGTTCGGTTCTGTCCGGACATTGACGTAATTCGTCACATTGGCGATCGCTAACGATGCATACTCATCTGCGTTCGTATCCTCTACGGAAGCTTCGTCTACCGGAACATCCTCCGGATCCGACACCCCTTCCAGTGCTCTGGGATCTTCCGTCTCGCCACCCTGTACCGCCAGCAGATCCTCTATGGTAATCTGTCCGGTAGCCGGGATCGGCTCGACACCGATCTGATGTATTTCTGACGCATATACTTTCTGTACTGAGGTTTCACTCTGTATTTTCAGTTCTCCGTTTCCTGCTGCCACCACCATACTGACTCCGGTGAGAGCGACCGCCAGTGCCATGAGCATTCTTTTTTTCATTATAATCCCTGTTACTTCCTACAACTTCAGTTTTCTGATGACGTTCGGAATTATAACACATATGACAACACCAGTCCACAAATTTTCCTAAATATCTTAAAAACGATTCTGCCGCAAAAGAAAACATAATAAATAACAAAATACATTTTTCATATCTCTTATTTCTGAAGTCCGGGATCAAAAAACGCTTACCCCCAGCCCAACGGCACCCGGACCGGTATGCGTTGCAATGCTTGCAGACAGAGGATTATAATACACATCCGCTGTCGGAAATGCTTCGGAAATCATTTCCATCCATTCATTTTTACATTCCGGACTTAATCCTGCTCCTGCTGTTCCAATATGCAGCTGTTCCTCAGGTACATCGAAAAAACGATTCCTGATATCAGCTTTGATGGCCTCCAGCATTTTCTGCTTGCATTTCTTCATATTGCCTCGGACTTTTGCGAAGGAATCCAATTTCTCCCCCTGAATTGTCAGCACCGGTTTTATACTTAATACACTGCCAACCATTGCAGCAGCCGGTGTAATTCTCCCACCCTTTTTCAAATATTCCAGGGTATTTACTGACACATATATACTGGACCGGAGAGCCTCTGCTTCCAAAAATAACTTGATTTCCTCTGCACTCTTATCTTCCATTGCCATTGCTTTTGCTGTCAGCACCGACTGCCTTAGCGTAACTGAAATCCTATGATTATCTGCAACGACAACTCTTCCCTCATATTCCTCTGCCATTGCCATTGCAGCGTGACAGGAGTTACTAAGTCCACTGGACATCGGAATATAAACAACCTGATCATATTCATTCAGGAGCTCATCCCAGGTATCCAGCAGATCCCCTAAAGCCGGCTGTGAGGTAGTTACTCTCTTCCCGGATGTAAGGGCATCCAGAAACTCTTCTTCTGTAAGATTTGTTCCCTCATAATATGTCTCATCCTCTATAATTACCGGCATGGGCATCACAAATATGCCCAGTTTTTCCGCTTCCTCTGCATAAATACCGCTATTTGTATCTGTTAATATTGCAGTTTTCATGTTCTTTCTATCTCCCTCATACAAAAGTAATCAAAAATAGTGATAAGGCAAATGAGAACAGGCATACAACGATTCCGCCTATTAATTCCTTTGCCGTATGTCGCTTAAGATAAATGGAAGACCAACTAATCAACGCAGCGACCAATAAACAAGGAATGAAAACTTTCCATCCAAAAAAGTAGATCATCAGCACCAGCGGTCCTGTAAAGCTGCATGCATGCCCACTTGCCCGATAATGAAATGCTTTATTACATATTGTTAAAATAAGAACAGAAAAGAAATATGTCGAGCAAATGAGCAGCAGTGCGCTTTCTACATCTGAAAGAAGAGCCCATAAAAATGCCACACTATAGCCAATAAGATTGGTAACAAACGCCAGCTTTCTCTGCCCTTCTCTTCCCTGCTTCCTGAATCCCGGCACGATTCCATTCAGGATGTATGCCAGGATCGGAACAAAGCCAAGAAGCACTATGGACACAACTATTTCCAAAGTATTTCTGAATATACCCTCTTTGTTAATGGCTAAAATAATAATAAGTACAGAAACCATAACCGGTGGAACAGATAATGCTCTTATTATCTTCGCAATGCGTTCCTTGCTCTCCATGCACGATACCTCCTGCACAACTGTATTGATGTTACAAATTGTAACATCAATCTGTGCCTTTTTCAATCAGAAAGCTTCCTTTATCACTTATTTTTATAATTTTCATATGACTTAGGACTTACCTTAGTCTCTGACCACAATTTATCAGCACAAGGTTTCCAGTTTCTTGCATACTCCTCACACTTTGTGCATAAATGCTCTGCTGTTTCCGGAGATTGTAAATCCGTGGATTTGGCACCTGTTTCCCTTACAATTCTTTGCAGGATCTCCGGATTCTCAAGCATAGGGCAGGGTCTCAAATGGTTCTCATTAAATGGCTGGTTGTCACGGTATGCCATAAATAAAGGTTGTTTTAATATTTCAAGTAAGCTGTGTGTTCTTATATTTGCCCCTGAATAGTGGATAAATACACAGGGCTCTGCATCTCCATTTGCATTGATGTGAAAATAATTTCGTCCACCGGCAATACATCCGCCGACAAACTCTCCATCATTCTGGAAATCCATCGTAAACAAGCCTTCACCATTTTCCAGCCGACGGATTTCCCGGATTCTATCCTTAATATAGCTTCTCTGTTCGGGTGTAGGAAGCAGTTCTACCGACGCTTCATTTCCAACAGGCATATAGTGGAAATACATCGCATACCGGCAGCCTTTATCTACCATCAGCTTCACAAAATCTTTGCTTGTTACCGACTCGCAGTTCTTTGAAGTATAACAGATGGATGTACCAAAAATCAGACCGTTTTCTTTCAGCAGATCCATTGCATGCATAACCTTTGCATATACACCGGTTCCTCTGCGCAGATCGTTTACCTCCGGTGAGCCCTCCAGACTGATTGCGAGCATCAGGTTTCCTACTCTCTTCATTTCCCCACAAAAAGCTTCGTCTACCAGTGTACCATTGGTAAATGCAAGGAACTGGCATTCATGATGCTCCTCACACAACTTGATAATATCGTTTTTTCTCACAAGAGGTTCTCCGCCGGTAAACATATAAAAATAAACGCCTAATTCTTTTCCCTGTTTTACAACACCTGATAATTCATCATAAGAGAGATTCAGTTTGTTGCCATATTCAGCAGCCCAGCAGCCGGTACAATGAAGATTACATGCACTGGTAGGATCCATTAATATCAGCCAGGGGATATTGCAATTATGCACAGTTCTCATCTTACGAATTGTTTTGGTGCCATAAAGCATAGCCTCAAAACCAAAATTGAGAATAGTCGTTTTTATTACATTAGGATCAAGTTCATCCAGTAAATGATTTAAATAATGGTTTAAAGCACAGTCCTCATTACAGACCATTTCCCTTATTTTGTCATAATCAACGTCAAGCTTCTCTCCTGACATGTACTTCTCCATAAGATCTATAAGCTTTACCATTTCTTTTTCTCTGTCTTTACCAATATTCTTAAGAAGTACATCAATAATTTTTGAAGCGGCTACTCTTGCCGCAGTATGTCCTAAATTGCTCATTTTTCATTCCTCCGTTAGTAAATTTCTCTATCAGCATTCATAGCATCTGTTTATGTATTTCTGATCATTCTGACTGTATTTGTTACAACTACCAGATTCATTATTCCATCAAGACTGATACCAAGTCCTACTACCCTGACGATCAGATCTGCAGCTTCCATCGGTGAAAACAAAAGAAATCCCCCGACAATCCCTGCTGCCAATGCTGTTATCAGGATCCATTTCCATCGCTCGATTCCAAATTTCCTGGCCTCGAAGGATGTCTGTATCTTCAATGCGGCATCTACCAGCATAAACATCCCCATGCAGAAAGACAGAAATCCTACAATATGATTTGTCCGGAAAATCATCAGTGCTCCCATTATCACCGATACAATTCCCAGTCCAAAGTCAAATTGAAACGCTAATTGGAACAGATCCTTAGTAAAATAACTGGATATTTTTGCAAGACCATATATCAGGAAAAAAACTCCACTGACCTTACACAGCACATCCAGTCCTAGTCCCGGCCATATCAAAAGTAATATACCACCAACAATACAGAATATTGATATTGCCACATACACATTTTTTGCTCGTTTTAAACTTCTCACTATTTTTTCCTCCTTCCATTCATCGATCATAATCCCAATATCACTTTCTTCAAACAGACAAAAAAAAGACAGTGTCCTGTTTTTGGGCACTGTCAAAAATGTGTCTGATCTTTACTTTTGTCTTCTTCTATTTGTGCAATTAATGCTTTAATCGTTGCCTGATAAGAAATGGACATTTTATAAATGAGTTTCTCTTGTTGTTCCTGCATTCCCCTTTGCATCCAGCGGAGAATATTTCCGATCATGGAATTACTGTAAAAATCAACAATAAACTGAATATCTGCTTCCGAAAGCCTTGATCCTTCCACTTCTTTCTGCACATATTTTCTCACAAAATCCTCTGTAATATCATATAAATATTTCAGGATCAAATCTCTGTTTTTAGAATTATAGAGATGATATACAGCTTTTTTATATGCGAGAACAAGATGATATTTATTTAAATACTCCTCATAAAAAGAATCATTTTCTTGTTTTTCTTTTAAAGTTTTCTGTGTCTCTGTCCGAAGTAATTCCTCAAGTACCTGATAGATATCACTGTAATAATAGTAAAAGGTATTTCTGTTGATTTCACATATTTCACAAATATCCTTTACGGTGATCTTATCAATGGACTTTTCCTGAAGCAAGTTAAGCATGCAGTGCATAATTGCCTGTTGTGTAAATCTGGACATCATACCTCCACTCTGTCTGGCATAATTAATCAATCCTCTTCTGTCCCCAAAAGAATATTGACACGGTTCCGGGTCCTGTATGGCTGCCGATCGTAGTTCCGATATTGTTAATTTCCACTTTACCATTCAGTTTTGGAAATCTCTCTTCGATCTGTCTGGCAACCTCTTTCGCATCTTCCATACAGGCAGACTGACATAAATAACATTTTCCGGAATAATTCACACCATCATCAGCAAGCTCCTCCATTTTATCAACAGCAGCCTTGAACACCTTTTTCTTCGTTCTGATTTTATAGCGCGGAGTCAGTCTTCCCTGATCATCCATATTCAAAAGTGGGCAGATACTAAGCACCTGGCCAATGGCTCCGGCTGTTTTTGAGATTCTTCCGCCTTTGATATAAAATGATAGATCTGTTGAGAAAAACCAGTGATGCATTCGTAATTTATTCTCCTCTATCCAATGATATAATTCGTCAATCGTCATTCCCTGATCCCGTAATCCCGCCATGGTATCCATGATCAATCCATATCCGGAGGATGCGCCCAGAGAATCCACGATATATATTTTCCGGTCCGGAAACTCTTCCTCTAACATTCCTTTCGCAATATTAGCAGAATTGATCACTCCGCTGATTCCCGATGACAGGCACACATGAAGGATATCCAATCCCTGCTCCAAAAAAGACCTGAAATATTCTGCAAACTCATCTGCATTAATTTGTGATGTTTTTGTTTCTGCACCGGCTGCCATTCTTGCATAAAAATCATCAAACGATATACTCTGCCCCAGATCATCCAGATAAGGTACTCCATCTAATTCATAATGAAAGCAAATATATTTTACATTAATTGCTTCAAAATGTTCTTTGGAAAGATCTGCAGTCGAACAACAACTCAGTACATAATTATTCATTTCTATTTTCTCCCGACCAGCTATTGCATATATTTACATTACACAAAGAATTTTCTGTTACATATTGTAACAGCAAATTCTTCAGATTGCAATTGCAATTTTACTACTCATAGACGCCTGTCTCAAACTACTTAAAATACTGCATCAACTCTTCCAGATCCGTGGATGCCTTTTTAATTGTTCCTGTATCGTCCGAAATTTTGTTAACTGCTTCTGCGATATCAGATACGTTTGCCGTTACTTCCTCGTTGCTGGCTGCATTCTCTTCACTGATCGCACTCAGTTCTGTTATACTATTTATAATAGTCTGTTTCAATTCCTCCAGATTCTTCGTTTTTTCCGCAATAATTCCCGCTGTCGTAACATTAGCCTCAATAATCTGGCTCAGAGCATCAAAACCATTCTTGGCACCTCCGATGTCTGCCTGCTCTTTTTCTGCCAGTGCACGCATCCGTTCAGTTAACTCTACAGATTTATTAGATTTTTCGAGAATATCCTCAGCAATTTTCTTGATCGTATCCGCACTCTGGCTGCTCTGTTCGGCGAGCTGTTTGATCTCTGTAGCGACCACAGCGAAGCCTTTGCCTGCCTGTCCTGCCCTCGCTGCTTCAATGGAAGCATTCAATGACAATAGATTCGTCTGTGCGGTAATATCAGAAATCAGTTCCACTGCTTTACTAATGGATGCAATGGCCTCATTGGTTGCCTTTACCTGTACGATCATCTCAGTAATAATGTCCGAAGAGGTATGCGAGCTTTCCAGCACCAGATTCATGGATTCTGAAGCATTACGATTGGCACGATCCATTTTATTGGAATTCTCATTCAATGTTACTGTCTCCGAATGGATCGCATTAACATTGTCCCCCATCTCCAACATTCTGGAATTAACAGTCTGTACATTCTCTGCCAGTGATGTAGCGGTTGCAGCCAGCTCGTCCACGGCCTGTCTGATCTGGTTGGTTCCCTTACTGCTTGCAGATGCCAATGTATTTAATAATTCCATGCTGCTATCCAATTGTGCAGCATGTCCATCCACCTCGGTGACAATACTGTTCAATTTATCCCTCAGGCTGACAGATGCCCGGATCAGAGTGGTCACTTCACGGATCACAGATTTCACTTCAAGATTGCCTGACAGATTACCATTGGCAATTTGGTCAATATATTCTGCGGTCGTCAGTAATGGTTTTCGTATTTTGAATGACAGATAAACCATGACAGCAATAAAAAGAACATTCAGACATACTGAGCGCAGAACCAGGCTTCTTAACATGTCGGATATTGCATCCTGAACTATGCTCTCCCGTTCTCCGGCAAAAGCCATTCCCAGAATCTCTCCGTCATCGGAACATACCGGCATATAATAGACATAATATTCTTCTCCCTGAATCTCTACTCCATCAGTTTTATAATCGTTACCGGCTCTGACCATCTCCCATATCTGTGGATCAGCCTTGGTTCCTTCTGCCCTGTTCCCATCCTTGTCCACAATGGAAGTAATAAATCTCTCATCCTCCATGAAAAGCGTCTGTTCAATATGCTCATCCTGCAAAGAATCTATAAACTGATAACTGATATCATCCTTTTCCAGAATATCCTCACGGATATCCCATGTGAAATACTGCTCCACTGATGTAGCACATGCTTTCAGCCGCAGATAGGTACTGTCGACCAGTTCATCTTTCATTTTGCCCGATGCATATACAGTCAGAGCAACCATCGTTGCAAGCATCGGAATGCAGCCGATCATTAAAATCACCTGCAAATACCCCATTTTCTTCATTTCAGCACCCTCCTCGTTTTCTGATATAAACTTTTTCCTGCTGTTACCCATCCCCGTGCGGGCATGATGAAACATCCGCAAGTTGATCTAATTGAAAAATATCATAGCATATTTTATCAGGATCCACAACACTTCGACATTCTTGAGTTTCCGCAGTTTTATCCACAACTGCCTGTTTTTTCAGATACTATTATAAACAACTTTCAAATATCCGGCAGATTGGTGTTTTAGGAGAAGTTTGGCTATTGGAATTTGGCTACCTGTTCTAATTTCTTTTATAAAAAGAACCGTTCTTTGCTCTCTCCTTTCTTTAATTGCAGTCTCCTTATATTTCACTACAGTATCCACATCCGAATGCGCCTGAAAAGCAGCTCCGGTAATCCTACCGCCCTTCCTCCTGTGTTTTCTCACCACATTTTGTCTGAAATTTTTAAAAATAAAGAATGCTTACGCCATGTAACATCGTGGTATTTCTCCAGTACTCCGTTCCCAACGATCCGGTGTGCCAGATCAGTAGTCCGGTGTTTTCGGCATTTTCTCTTCTGCCTACTTCTGCCGTAAGCTCCACTCCCCGGGCATAGCCCCTTTCCTGCTGTACCACCGTAGGTTCCGTAACCGTCCATGCTTTTGCCGATAATATTCCGTTCTCATACCGCACCCAAATTCTGCATCCCGTTACAAAGCAGTTTGTCACGACCTCGCGGGAAATGCACTGCGCCTGTCCACGCACATACTGTATCAGATACATGGATACCGCATCGGAATGGGCCGCCGTACGGATGATCCGAAGTCCATAACCGTCCAGATTGTCCGTGTCCGTCTTGATGCAGACATCCAGATACTGTCCGGCGCTGCCAAAACCCTGTCCGGCAGACTTTGCCGGATCGGCTTCCAACAGGACTTCCATATTCCGTTTGGTTTCCGTTCCCATCTCCGGTGCCGTGGTCGGCGTATAGCGGATCCTGGCCCCCTGCATTCCCTGATAGAGCCCTTCGCCCTTACTGCCGTCCCCTGTTGCACCGTAGTGCCAGGAGACCTGCGTCTTTTCCCGGTCCCACTTTTCAAAATCACAGGTATCCGCCGGACGCTTCGCATCAAAATTCCATACACCTTTTTCGTTTCCGGCATGGCTGTAAAGAGGAAGGTTATGAAAATCTGTCCAGATCCTGTCTGTTTCCACATCTTCCGGCGAAATAGCTTTTTCATAAAAGCACTGCACTGCTTCCCCGTATTCGCTGCGATTCGTTCTGGGTCTTATCTGTGCAAAAATATAATATCCCACATCATCTCCGGTGAGGGCATAAACTTTCTCCGGCTGATCCGGTTGGGAGATTGCCGTCACGATTTTGTCCTCTACCCGAATGTTTCTGCTTCGATACCAGATAATATCCGAGCAGTCATTCTCCGCTTCCGTAAAATCATAAGACAGCCGCAGCATTTTGCCTTCAAGACAGATCACCGGATTGCCCGTAAGCCTTGGTGCCGCCACTTTCCGGGGATGAATTCTGACATACGCACCGGTCTGCAATCCCTCTTTGGTCTGCGCCGTGAGTACTACTTCCGTCTCATGGTCTATATTACTGTCTTTCAGTTGCAGCAGACAGCTCCCCTCCGACACACGCTGTATTTCTATGGAGTCTGCACTGTCTCCTTCTATTTTAAAATGTATCTCACACTTCCTCTCACGCCCATCAAAGGTCAGGCATTTTCCCTTTATATTTATGGAAGATCCGCCTGCTTCCAGTTCAAAAGCCTCTGACTCCAGCAGAAGCTGTGTAGGAATATCTGTTTTTCCGGCAAAGCGGATCACTTCTCCGTTCCCCAACGGGTCCCAGTCGTCTTTCCCGCCCAGCAGATTATAGACATTGTAGATCGTTTCTCCATCCTTACGGATATAGTAGGCCTCTGCCAGCATCTTTTCTTCAATGTCCACCGTATGGGAATCCGCAACCTCCAGAGGCGTAAACCGGCCTTCCGGATATGTCATATTCGCCTGATAGCACTTCAATGCTACGGAAGGATATTTCGTCCACAAGACCGCAACTTTGGTGTCCGGCAGACCTGCGAAGCTGCTGTCGATCAGTGTGATCTGTCCTCCGACTTTTGTAAAATACTGTGCGTGAGTCTCCCCATCCTGTGGATATTTACAATGAAATGTACAGTTTAAGAATACCGCTCCCGTACCGGAAGCCTGATAGATCGGCATTCCGCTGTAAAAATCAAACTCACAGTCCAGGTACACTGCATTTCCATTCAGAGCATCGTCCGTCTGTTCAAAATGACAATGTTCATACAGGCTTCTGCCCGCGCCACATACGGGATACAGGTTCAGACGACTGACAAACCGGCAATTCTTCGCATGGAACTTATCGGCATTCGTATCCGCCAGCTGTGCCTGCGTAATGGCTTCTGTCCTCTTTTTCACAGACTGCGCAGGATCCAATGCATAATCCAGATCCACGCAGCAATAATTCCCCAGAGTCAGGTTTTCCATCTCCAATTGTTCCCCGGAAAAATGGAACAGAGTATAATTCCCCTTCGCTCCATGGTCGTTCCCCCGGTTGGCGGCAATCACCACATCCTCCGGGTTCTCCGACAGCCCAACCAATTTCAGATTTGCGCAGTTTACCTTGCATCCGTAAGGGTAAAGATCCTTCGGATCCTCCCTTACGATCACCGCCTCCGACTGCGGATCCTCCAGCCAATAGATGCCGGGAGCAATGTAGACCGTCACCGGGTGTTCCACAGTTGCTGCGTTTAGTGCTCCATCCGACAGGACTTCTCTGATGTTATTGTAAGTGTATGGATTTTTCTGTACTTCCTCGTTCGCAAGCCTGCTGTCCAGCAGGAGATGACAGGAATCGGGGTCAGGTTTTATCATAAATGTTTTTCCCTTCCTCAGAATAAAATAAGTGACTGATTACTTTTTACTATAGTAAACGACCACTTATTTATCAAGAGATTAAGTTATTAATATCCTACCATAGAAGTAAAAATTATGGTGAGAAGTCATGAAGAATTGTATCATGCTATGGAAAAATGACGCTGTTGATCTTGCCATCAACAACCAGAGAAGAGCTTTTTCGGATGCGTATAATAATGAAGTGCTGGCAGAAAGTAAAATTTATATTGAACTTTCCTCCAAAAATCCACTCAGTAAATTAAGTTCCCTGGAAACCGAAGATTTAAAAAATAACCCCTGCATTCTTGTCATCAACCTGACCGGACAGCAGGATACCGCTTGTAAGGAACCAGGTTCCTGTCAAAAAAACATATTGTGCCTTCTGGGAAAAAGATAATTCCGGATATTATATCGAAGAATTTGCAGATATTCTCAAATCCTGCTTTTAGGAATATATATAATTATCCTGCTTGCCTTTTTCACACTTCTAATAAACCACTGCTGCCAGAATGATATATACCAGAATCGACACCATACAGTACATAGAATTGGTTGTTGATACATAGGCACTGCCCTCTTCCTTTTTCAGAAAAGTCTGCATGCTGAAAGTGGCCGGCGCCGACATATAGGAAATGATGGCAAGATTCAACAGCATGTTATCTCCTATCCACAAATGCACTGCCCACAGCACTCCAATTGCCATAAGTGTCTGTAGCAGAACTCTCATCAGGATTGTCTTCAGGCATGGCCGGATCAGTTCCTTTGTCAGTTCCATGCTATATCCCACAACGATCAGAATGATTGCTGTCACGGATGTGGTAAGGATCCCTTCCACCGCCAGATATGCACCGCCGAAGGGACTGTCGATCAGGCAAATCACCACCTTGGACAGTCCTGCCAGGATTCCAAGCACACTTGCAATAAATGCCGGTGTGTGGAATGCACTCATACATAGTTTCTTTGCATTGATCTTCTCTCCGTTTTCCACCTGTCCCAGCATCCCCATATAGATGCTGAATCCAAACAAAAGTCCTGCAATATCCAGTACTGCGATCTGTGAGAGATTTTCCTGCCCGCACAGGCTGGTATACAAAGGATACGCCATGAGGCCACCCTCATATACACTGACCATAAACGGCAGGTACTTGCGGTATTCTCCGTTCATAAGCGGCTTCAACAGAAATCCTACTCCGAAAGATACCACCAGCATAACGAACATAATCCCCACCAGTTTCCAGGTCTCCACACTGTAATCCGCTGTGGCCAGTGCATGAAAGATTGCCACCGGAAGCATGATATTGGTTACCAGCAGTTTCATATTATCTATTCCGCTTTTGGTAAGTAACTTTAATTTTCTGCATGCCATACCGAGAACCAGCATGACAAGTACCGGCAATATAATTTCTAATATTCTCATTTGTTATCCCTTTCCGAGGTATCCTATACTTTTTTATTTATTATGCTTCGATTTTCCTATCCTGTATATTATGTATCCCGGAAGTTTTGTAGAAATGTTTTAGAATTGATGCAGAAATGTTAATGCCAGAATTCGGTCTCCATTTCAGATATGCAAAAAGGCACTGTATCTCAATTTTTTTGAAATACAATGCCTTTTTTACAACACAATCTTACCCAAAGAAATTATACTTGTTAGCCTCAAAAGCTTCCATATAGGTTGCCCCATTGGAACCATACCGGTTGGATGCGCTGACCACATTTTCGGAAGCATTCTTATTGATGTGCTCACCGAGAAATCCTATTTTGGAGGCGATGCCCTTCTCTCCTCCCAGTACCTTCTGTAAGGTATCCGCATCCGCATTCCGGAATACTTTCTCGTCCACGATCAGGCTTCCGTCCTTTGCCTGACTGATTCCTATACTTTCCAGTGATTCTTTACTGCCCGCTGGAATGTTTTTTAACTGTTGCTGGTAAAATTCATTCATGATTCCGCCGGTGGTCTTAAGCTGCTTCATGGTAGCATTGTACGCTTCCACCATTTTGTTCACATCACTCAGGATGTCCGTGGTGTCTCCGCTCTCTTTTGCCTTGTCGTAGATGGAATCCTTATCGCTGCCTGCAAGCTTTGACGCAGATTGGCTCAACTTCTCCGACATATCCTCCAGCTTTGCATAATTATTTTTCCTCAGAATGTCCGTGGCACCGGTACTTGTGGTGTTCATGCTCTTCCCGATGGTTCCCAGCAGGTTCTGGGATGACTTGTTATTGATAATGTCCAAGAGCGACGTTCTCTGAATGGGAATCCCGCTTTTTGCTGCGGAATTTGCCAGCATTTGGGTTGTGATCCTCATTTTGCGACCTCCTTTGATCTGCAATTTTTTCTCTCTGTCTTCTATATCGCCGCTTTTCTTTCACCCTTAATATGTCTTGTAACGAACCGATCTTTTCATGTAACGAAACATCAAAAAATCAGCAGGCCCATCACCCGCTGATTCCTTTCTGAAGCATCACCGCTTACACTTTTCTCAGATACTTCATGTATGCGGTGACAAAGTCATTGTATTTCTGTTTTGCTAAAAATACGCTCTCACCGTTTTTCAATTCTATGTTGCTGTTGTCATACCGGGCGACCTCCTGCAGATTCACAAGAAATCCCCGATGGGAGCGGAAAAAGCGATCTCCCAGCTTCTGCTCCAGCACTTCCATTTTTTCATAAAAACAGTAGGGCTCCTTCTTTGACTTGGTGTGCAGCATAATTTTTCTGGCCTGGTTCTCGGCATAGAGGATATCATCCACAGGAATCCTGACATAGTTGCCGCCTACTTTTATAACCAGCGGTTCAACATTCTTTTTACTCCGGATCTGGCAGATTGCCCTGTCCATGACTTCTGTGAACTTCTTCTCATCGATAGGCTTCAAAAGATAATGAAACGCCCCCACATCATAGCCTTCAAACACATATTCACGTAAGGCCGTCACGAAGATAATCAGTGCATCCGACCTTTCACGGATCTTTCTGGCCGTCTCCATACCGTCCGGTTCCGCCGCATTCTGCTCCCGGTTCAGGGAAATATCTAACAGGATCAGGTCAAACGCCGTCGGATCCGCCAACAGTTCTCCGCCGTCGACAAACAGTCGGATTTCCCCCTCCGTACATTTCTCTACCAGCCTTTTCAGGTATTCTCTTATGGGCTGTTCATCGTCACATATTGCTATTTTCAGCATTCGTCTTCTACTCCCCCGGATCTTATTCCATTCAAACATTTCCTTTTTTATATCGCCACTTTTCCTTTGAAATTCAATCCTATGTAACGAAATGCGATTTTTGTGTAACGAAAAAATCAGCGGGTATATAGCATCCCAAAAGCTCTCTCTTGCGAGAGAGCTTGGTCTGCACCTGTAAAGTCAAGGTTGTTTTGGTGTAAATAGCATAAAAACGACAAATTCCATACAAAAAATTTCCCAAATCAGAAATTTTTGTACGGAATTTACTTATTTTGCTTATATAGCGAAAATGGAGACTTTTCAAACGGTAAAATTCCACATTTTTGTATTTTTTTCGTCCAAAACGGCGATTTAAATACAAACAAGATTTCCACTGACTGTCCCGATGCAACACTCACAAAGAGAATTACTATCACTCTGCGAACAGTTCCTTCTTCCGCTCAATCATCTCATCAATCTTCTCAATATACAGCCCTACATCCTTGACATTATCGCACCGTTCGATCCGTCCATCGGGGAAGACTCTCTTGGTGATGCTTCCGGCACCCAGTGCCACAATGGTCTGTTTCTCCTCCATGATGAGGATGTTGTACAGTCCGTATTTGCCGGGACGGGCGTAGCCGGTGTTCTCGAAGTTGCCGGACATGTTCTTCTGTCGGTAGAGGTAATAAGGCTTCATTCCAAGCTTCTCAGCTCCCGCCGCCGCGATCTTCATGGTTTCGTCGGTGTTGTGAAGCATGGAGACGCCGTTCTCCTGGATCCACTGGTTCAGGCGGGATGCACGCTTGATCGCCAGGGAATGAACGGTCAGGCTGTCCGGTGCCAGCTCCACGATCTTTTCGATGGTGCGCTGTACATCCGCCTCCAGTTCTCCCGGCAGTCCCAGGATCAGATCCATATTAATATTATCAAATCCAACCTCTCTCGCCAGCCGATATGCCGTAAGTACCTGTTCCACGCTGGCTTTTCTGCCGATGATATCCAGGGTCTCCTGCTTCATAGTCTGGGGATTCACGGAGATACGGCTGACCTGGTGACGGTGCAGTACCTCCAGCTTCTCTCTGGTGATGCTGTCGGCACGACCGGCTTCCACGGTGAATTCCTTCACGGTAGAGAAATCGAACTTGGACTTTAATGCGGTGATCAGACGGTCCAGCTGCTCCGGTTCCAGTGTGGTGGGCGTACCACCGCCGATATAGACCGTATCCAGTACCTTGTCCTTAAAATTCTCCGCCACATAATCCATCTCTTTGATCACAGCGTCCACATAAGCGTCCACCTGCCTGCGGAATGCAGCGATCGGGTAAGAGGTAAAGGAACAATAGAGACAGGTCGTAGGGCAGAACGGAATCCCGATGTACAGGCTGTAACCGCCCTCATAATGAATCTCTTTTAACAGATCCCGCTCTCTCTTCGCAATATCGATTCCCAAAAGTGCCTTCTCTTCGCTGACGTAATGGCTCTGCTCCATGAAATCCAGAATCTCTGCATCGCTTTTGCCCTCATCCAGCATACCGTAGGCGATCTTCGTGGGACGGATGCCGGTAAGGTTTCCCCATGGGAGTTTCTGACCGGTCACCTTGCTTAAGGTGCGGTACAGGAAACGTTTCAGACCGTTCTTATACCCATCTGCAAGGTTTTCTGTCTCTGCATCCCACAGAAAATCCTCTTCTCCCACACGGATCTTCGCTCCGGTTTCGGCCAGTTCGATTTCCAGACTGACCTGCGGTTCCAACTCTGCCAGCTTCTCCGGTTTTGTCTCCGGTGTGATAACTGCGACCTGGTCCTCCGCATAAAAAGCCTTCACCAGAGAATGTACATCATATTCATAGTTAGGATGGGATAATTTCACTACTTTCATTGTATTTTCCTCATTTACATAAATACAGGCACAGAGATAACTCTTTCTGTGCCCGAATATATTTCAGTATTATAACTATTCAGAACCCCATTCGCAAAGCCGCTGCTACGCAGCTTTCCCTTTGCTCATGTGGTTACTTCGCCATATAAATATCATATAATATTCTTACGAATGCCAGCATTCGACGAATATTAACGCTATTTACATGGCTCTGAATAGTTATACACAAAACGGATTATATTTCTTCTCATGTCCGATGGTGGTGCTGTCGCCGTGTCCCGGATAGACTACCGTCTCCTCCGGCAGAGTAAACAGCTTTTCCTTCACTGAACGCACCAGTGTACTCATACTGCCGGTGGGGAAATCGGTTCTGCCCACGGATTCCTGAAACAGGGTGTCACCGCAGATCAGGAACCCTCCCTCCGGGAAATAATAGCTGACACTGCCCGCGGTATGTCCGGGCGTTGCCAGAACTTTGATCCGGATGCCGTCCAGATCCAGTTCCTCTCCGTCCTTCAGATACACATCTGCGATCACGGTAACCGGACATCCCATCGCTTTCGATAGATTGTTTTTCGTATCCAGGAGGAACTTTTTCTCCGCCTCCCCGGCATAAATTTTCACAGGGGTCTCTCCATGCTCTCCGGCATAGGCATCCGCTGCCGTCTTCAATTCCTCACAGCCACCGATATGGTCGAAATGTCCATGGGTCAAAAGGATTGCCGCCGTATGCAGTCCGTGCTGTCCAAGTGCCGCCTCAATTTTCTCTCCGTGATCCGCTGGGTCGAATACCAGCACTTTATCACTGTTCTCTCTGTATACAAAGTAGCAGTTGGTCTGGTAGATTCCCAGCGTCATATGTCCGATACGAATATTGCTCATAATAATCTCCATTCCGCAAGTGATTCCTTCCGTCGGAGGAATTGCGGATCAAATTTCAAATTTGATTCTGCGATATCAGCCTGTGGTTCTCTCGATGTCAATGACGCTCTCGATGCCCCGGATCTTGTCAATGATACGGTTCAGTTCCTCTCTGCCGCTGATCTCAAAGGTCGTCTGCAGCGTTGCCAGTCCCTGTCTGTTGGTTCTGGTGTTCATGGACATAATATCAATATTTTTCTCCGTCAGCGCCTTGGAAATATCCGCTAACAATCCGTTACGGTTGTTGGCATAGATCTTGATCTCCGCCAGATATTTCTCCGCATGTGCCTCCTCCGGCTGCCATTCTGCATCGATCAGTCTCGCCCTCTCCATCTCCGGCAGATTGATGATGTTGATACAGTCGGTACGGTGAATAGAGATACCTCTTCCACGGGTCACATAACCCACGATCTCATCCCCCGGCACAGGAGAACAGCACTTGGAAAAACGCACCGACAGATCCGCGATGCCCTTTACTACGATACCGCTCTTGGACTTCATGAGGACAGGCTTGTTCACACCACTTTGCGCATTTGCCGCATTGTTCTCCGCAATGCTTGCCAGAACTTCCTCGTTGGTCATCTCTTTCTTATGGTCACGGTCGTACAGCTCCTGCATCTTGTTGACGATCTGCCCTTCTTTCAGAGCACCGTGTCCTATAGCCGCCAGCACAGAATCCCAGTCCCGGAATCCATACTTGCGCATAATGGCATCCATATACTCCTGCTTCTGGAGACCTGCAAGGTTGATGCCTCTGGCTTTGCAGTAGCCGGAAAGCAGATCCTTGCCCTTTAAAATGTTGTCTTCCTTTAACTCATTCTTGAACCACTGGTTAATCTTGTTCTTGGCCTGGGTACTTTTTACCACATTCAGCCAGTCACGGCTGGGACCCTTGGAGTTCTGCGAAGTGATGATCTCGATCCGGTCTCCGTTGTTGATCTTATAATCAATGGTCACAAGCTTCCCGTTGACTCTCGCTCCCACCATCTTGTTACCCACGGCGGAATGAATGCTGTAAGCAAAGTCAATCGGGGTAGATCCTGCCGGAAGGTTCTTGACCTCACCGGTAGGCGTAAAGCAGTATACGCTGTCGGAGAACAGATCCAGATCGTTCTTCAGCAGATTCATGAATTCCTTGTTATCCGACATGTCCCGCTGCCACTCCAGGATCTGTCGCAGCCATACCAGCTTCTCTTCTTCCTGTACCTCCGGCTTCTTGCCGTCGGAAGCCTCCTTGTATTTCCAGTGGGCGGCAATACCGTATTCCGCCACGCGGTGCATCTCAAAGGTACGGATCTGAATCTCGAAAGGCTGTCCGTTGCTGCCGATCAGCGTCGTATGCAGGGACTGGTACATATTTGCTTTGGGCATGGCAATATAATCCTTGAAGCGCCCCGGAATGGGTTTATACATTTCATGGATCACACCCAGTGCCGCATAACAGTCCTTCACCGTCTCCACGATGATACGCACAGCGAAGAGATCATAGATCTGATCCAGCGTCTTGTGCTGGTTCTTCATCTTCTTATAAATACTGAAAAAATGCTTTACACGGCCATCGACTTTGGCTTCGATGCCGGCATTTTTAATATGTTCACTGACTTCATCCACAATACCCTGGATATATTTTTCACGGACGCTCTTACGGACAGCGATCTTATCCACCAGATCATAATAAATATCCGGCTCCAGATACTTCAGCGACAAGTCATCCAGTTCGATCTTCAGTTTGCTGATACCAAGTCTCTGGGCGATAGGGCAATAAATCTCCAGCGTCTCCTTGGCAATCCTCTGCTGGCTCTCCGGCGTCTTGTACTTCAACGTGCGCATATTGTGCAGACGATCCGCCAGTTTGATCATAATGACGCGGATATCCTTCGCCATGGCGAGGAACATCTTACGCAGATTCTCTGCCTGCATCTCCAACTTGGCATCTGACTGTTCTCCGTTGCTGCCGGACAGCGGAATTTTCTCCAGTTTGGTCACTCCGTCTACCAGAAGTGCTACATCATCACCGAATTCTCTCCTAAGATCCTCCTCCGTCATCACGGTATCTTCCACCACATCGTGCAGGATACCTGCCACGATGGTCTCTTTATCCAGCTTCAGATCCGCCAGAATGATTGCCACATTCAACGGATGGATGATATAAGGCTCTCCGGACTTCCGGAACTGATTTTTGTGAGCCTCGCTGGCAACCTTATAGGCTTTCTCGATCATGGAAATATCATCACTGGGATGATATTTTTGCACACATTGAATAAGCTCCTGATATAATTCATCCGGATTCACGAATTCTTCTGATTTACTTATCTTGTCATCATCAAAAATGACTTCGTTCTTCTCTTCTGTCATAGACGAAACAGCTCCATATTATTTTTATCGATGTCTTATTTTCCCTCGTAGCAGATGGCTGACTCCAGACGATATTTGCTAATGCGCTCACGGCCCTTCAGTCCTGCCAGTTCGATCAGCACTACCACGCCGGCTACTTCACCACCCAGAGACTCGATCAGTTTGATCATAGCCTCGGTGGTACCTCCGGTAGCGATCAGGTCATCCACGATCAGAACTTTCTGACCGGGCTTGATACTGTCCTTGTGCATCTCGATGGTAGCGGAACCATATTCCAGATCATACGTGGCAGATACGGTCTCTCTGGGAAGCTTTCCCTTTTTACGGATCAATACAAAGGGCTTATGATTATTGTATGCGATCGGTGTTCCGAAGATAAATCCGCGGGACTCGGGACCTACTACCACATCATAATCCAGATCCTTGATCTTCTCCTGCATGGTATCGATCGCCAGGTGCAGTCCGTCCGCATCCTGCAGTACACTTGTGACATCACGGAAAATGATACCCTTCTCCGGGAAATCGGGAATGCTCTTTACATATTCTTCCAACTTTTTCATGATTCTACACACCTTTCTCTTATTTAACGAATTATAGCTGCTTTTCTGCTACTTCAATCTGTTTTTTAATAAAATATTTGATGATCTCGCTTCTGGTAATAATTCCGATGAATACATTTCTATCATCGATCACCGGTACAAAGTTCTGCATCTGCGCCTGTCCCAGCAGTTCTTCCATATTCGTATCGATACATACCGGACGGATCTTGCCGTTCTGGATGATATCCCTTATCGACAGCTTCTCCAGACTTTTCATGGTAATGCTGTCCAGTTCACTGTTGTGGCTTAAGATATTCCACAGAAAATCTCCCTCACTGACTACACCCACATACCTGTCCTCGGTATCGATCACCGGTACCGCCGTGTAGCCGTAGCGTTTCATCTTCTCCAACCCCTGTCTGATGGTCATATCGTCCCGAAGAAAAGTAACCTCCTCCTTCGGGGACAAAAAAGATGCAATATTCACAATGTTCCTCCTGCCTGTTCTTTTGTGTCCGTTAATTTTGATCCTTAGGGTCGACCTCTTCGAAGGTACTGTCCAAGGCATCCTGCTCCTGTTTGAATCTCCGGAGCTTGCGTGCAAAATAAATCGTAGAAAAACAATCGCCGGCACCACTGAGGATCAGTACCACTCCCAGAACACGGAACAACAGAATCGCTGCTTTGAACGGATTGTAGATCAGTACCACTCCGAGAATGATGTTGATTGCCGCCACAATAAGAAGTCCCAGCCAGCTGCCGTAACCCAGTCTTTTCAGGTCAATGGCATCCTGCAGTTTGCTGCATCCGCTACACAGAACCAGTACTCCCAGAATAAAGGGAATCAGGGAGATGACGATCTCTACCTTGTACAGGACTACTGCTCCCAACACGATTCCGAGAATACCGAATACAAACTCATTGTGATAATAGTTCTCTCTGGCATCTCTGAGCAGATAGCAGATGATAGAAATGAGACCTGCCACGATCAGTACGATACCGATCAGATACCCCAGTGTCTTCTGCATGGTCTCCGGGATCACCAATGCCACGATCCCTAAGAGAATGTACAGAACACCTGTAAGAATCGCTTCCCATTTCAATTCCTTCAGCATTTTCATATGTAACCCTTCCTTTCCTATACCTATCACATTCATGACAAAACGAAAAAGGGGCTCTCTGCAAACCTGCGGAAAACCCCCTTTGTGTTCAATTTACTTTCTGCCGCAGCACTTTTTATACTTTTTGCCGCTTCCGCAAGGACAGGGGTCGTTGGGATAAACCTTCTGCTCCTTCACAATAGTAGTGGAAGATTTCTGCTCTTTGTAGAGTTCCTTGCGGGTCTCTTCATCGAAAATAGCGTTCCACTCTTCCAGATTGTACAGCCAGTCAGCCTCTGCCGCTACCATGTTCTTGTACAGAAGAGCCTTATCAAATCCTAAGTTTACCTCTGTATCCTCTTCCAGATCATCGAGAGGGTTCTTCTCTACCAGACTGTCGTTAATACCGTCCAGAAATCCGGTCATCGTCATCAGAGATACCTGATACTTGTCTGCCAGTTCCTTTACCGTACCCTTTACTACTTCATCGGGGTTCTTCAGAAGCTGTGCGTAGATCTCCTTCTCCTCCTGGAAATAAGCTGCCCAAAGCTGCTGCAGCTTGTCTTTGCCGGTTGCCTCATTATATGCTACTGATCTCCACTGTTCCATCAAATTCATAATTGTAATACCATCCTTACATGTGATTAATATGATTATAATAATATATAATAATACATCTCGTCCTTAAAAACAACAAAAAAATATCAATGACCTATGTATAATCAGACAGATCCCGGGCAGACTACTACTATCATCGGACCCCCTCCTTTGATCCTACGAAAGATACGATAATACTTAATCCTCCCCTTTTGAAAAGAGGCACCCTCCGGTGCCTCTTTTTTACAATGGAACTTTTCCTTCTTTGATCAGTTCAATAAATGCATCCGCTGCCTTCGGATCAAACTGGGTTCCCTTATTTTTCTCAAGTTCTCCCATAGCATATTCCACGCTGAGCGCTTCCTTATAAGATCTTTTGGAGATCATTGCATCAAAGCTGTCGCACACCGTCAGAATTCTTCCCAGGAGAGGAATCTCTTCTCCCTTCAGTCCTCTGGGATATCCCTTGCCGTCATACCTCTCGTGATGTGACACGACCGCAGGGATCACATAGTTCATATTCGGAAGATAGTGGATCATCTCGATGGACTTTTGCACATGGCTCTTCATGATCTCATATTCTTCATTCGTAAGCTTTCCCGCCTTTTTCAGGATACTCTCAGGAATCCCGATCTTACCGATATCATGTAATAATCCAGCCACCTTTACCGTCTGGATATCATCTCCCGGCAGTCCCAGCTTCTGTGCCAGCAGCACCGCATACTGTGATACATTGGTAGAATGCTGGAAGGTAAAGGAATCCTTCGCATCGATGGCTGCCACCAGTGCATACACCGTAGGTGCCACCTGTTCATATCCGGTCCCTTTATTCCTGTGCTCCTCGTCAATATTTCCTTCATATACCTGGATCCGGTTCTTGCCGTTTTGCTTTGCATAAAAAGCTGCACGCTTAGCTTTTTGAAAAAGATCCGGTGCATCCGCCGCCAGTCCGGGATACCATGCCACGCCGACACTGAAGGTGATCGGCTGCATGACCTGTGGTTTGTCCAAGCCATTCTCCTGCACTGCATGGGTCAGCTTTTCCGCCAGTGCCACCAACGTCTTACTGCCGGTCTCCGGCACAGAGATCAGGAATTCATTGGAGCCGACGCGGAATACTTTGCCGTTCTCTGCATTTTCCTGCAATTTCTTCGCACACCATTTTAAGATCCGGTCTCCGGTCTGCTCTCCGTACAGATCGTTATACAATTTAAAATTGTCCATATCCATATACAGGAAGCCTCTCGCATCTCCGAGAGCGCCCTCCTTCTGCAGACATCTGTTGCAATAAGTGCGGTTGTACAGACCTGTCAGTTCATCGTGAATAGATACCTGATATACCCTTTCATAGGCATCAATATTTTTCAGGCTTCCGGATGCAATATTCGCCAATTGTCTTATGCAGTCCACTTCCTGATAATTGAGCTTATTTGCCCGCATCCGCTCCATATAGACAAATCCGCAGATCTGGTTATCATATCTTAAGGTTGCGATCACCGTCCGCTCCGGTATATTATCCTGTTTCACCAGATCACAGATTGTGTCTACTTCTTCCTCACTTAACGGAATGTGTCCGCTCTGTACCGCTTCGCGATAGCCTTCTCCATTCGAATTCTTCTCGAAGATCCTGGCTTCACATCCGGGGATTGCATCGCCCAGAATATCATGCAGTGTGGCAAACAGCTCTCTGCGGCTCAGAATGGATGCCGCCCTGTCCTGAAATTGCCGGATTCCTTCCAACATATGCTTCTGCTTCTGATATAGAATATTCTCCAGCCGCTTCTTGGCAAAAAGGATCACAAGTACTGTCCATCCCGACTGCAGGGCAATGCATAGGATCAGCCTCTGCACTGCAGCCTGTCCAAGGCTCCCTGTCACGATTTCCAGATTATAGGATAAGATCACCACCGGAATCGCTGCTACGATCACTGCCAGGAAATACACCGCACCTACCGTTGCCCGATACGAAAAATCAAACAGATACTGCTTGTACATGATATATACCATGCATATTGCCATCCCCACGCTGCCCAACATATCAAAAGGAAATACACTTCCAGGCAGCATGCAGAGCAGATTTCCACCCAGAATACATACCGTTCCAAGCAGCAGCGGAAACAGCTTTTTACGCAGCTCCACATTTGTTCCTATCTTACAATGTGCCAGATAAGTGGCATAGATCATTACTGCGATCTCCATGGCAATGAGAACACCGGTTCCGACAGTTGCATGATACACATAAACACAGGTGCCATCCGCGCGGTCCACAAGCTCCGGTGCCGGCAGGATAGTACCACTCCTTGCATTTCCCAACACCAGTGCCAGCGTCAGCACACCATAAATGTAGATCAGGGCATCATGCTCCGTAATCTCCAAAAATCCAAACAGAAACACATACATGAACACCGGGATCATCAAAAGACCAAGCAGGGCGAAATTATGCCAGAAAGTAATTCCGGGAAATATCCCAAGTCTCATAAGGCTCACACTGCCCGTCCAGATCAGGCAGGCGGTCAGCACCAGCCGAAGACCGCGGATTGTCCGGTTCCTCATGGTATGGAAAAAACAGAACAACAGAAAAAGGGAGCAGCAAAAAGCTCCCAACGGAATACCAATATAGAGGTTTCTATTCCATATCGTATCCAGAAAACTCTCCATACTTAATTTTACTCCCTCATGCTTTATTTCCCTTACACAGGAACGTTATCCCCATTCGTCCCATATCCTCTATACAGCTAAGAGTTTACCACATTTTTCTTTTAAAGACAACTGTACATCCAGTATTCTCTGATTCTCCGATCCCCGGAAGGCCAGCCGCAGATTCTTCCTCTCCTCGATAAATTCTCCATCCACGATCACATCCAAAAGCGGCAGAAGCTCTGTGATCACCGGATCTCCTTCTTCCATCCAACGAAGCAGATCCCTGTCAAAATGATATCCCGTATAGCACCAGATGGTCTTCTGCGGATATCGCTCTCTTACTTTCTTCACCAGAGAAAGTACGGCTCCTCTGTTCTCAGGCTCCATGGGTTCCCCTCCCAGTAAGCTCAAGCCCCGGATATAGTCCGGGGCCAGTGCCTGCAGAATCTCTTGCTCTGTTTCCTCTGTGTAAGCCTGTCCGTAATGGAAGTCCCAGGCTTCGCTGTTAAAGCATCCCTTACAATGATGGGTACAGCCGCTGACGAACAGCGACACTCTCACACCGGGACCGTTTGCCACATCTGTTTTCTTGATCGTTGCATAATTCATAGGACATTTCCTTCCCTTGTACTATCTGCACATTACAGATGAAGAACTCTTGCCTTGATCTCCTTGGTCTTGCCGGCATTCCAGAAGTTCTCTCCCAGATAGCCGCAGGTCCTTCTGGTGACATTCATCTTCGCATGATCCTTGTTATGACACTGGGGACATTCCCACTCCATGTTATCATTGATCATGATCTCACCATCATAGCCACATACCTGACAGTAATCGGATTTGGTATTGAACTCTCCGTACTGGATATTGTCATAGATGAAGCGGATCACTTCCTCGATGGCTTCCACATTATTGGTCAGGTTCGGGACTTCTACATAAGAGATAGCGCCTCCCAAAGATTTATTTTGGAATTCACTCTCGATCTTAAATTTTGTAAATGCGTCGATCTTCTCCCGTACATCCACATGATAAGAATTTGTATAGTATCCTTTATCGGTGACATTGGAAATATCACCGTATTTTTCACGGTCGATCCTTGCAAAACGGTAGCAAAGTGTCTCTGCGGGAGTTCCGTAGAGACTGAAAGCAATGCCGGTCTCCTCTTTCCATTTTGCGCAACGATCCTTCATGTAATCCATGACGCGCAGGGCGAATTCCTTGCCGGGCTCCACAGTCTGGCTGCAGCCCTTCATCAGATAGGTCATCTCATACAATCCGATATATCCCAGAGACATGGTGGAATAACCGTTGTGCAGGTATTTGTCGATGGTCTCACCCTTCTTCAGACGGGCGATGGCGCCGTACTGCCAGTGGATGGGGCTCACATCGGATACCACGCCCTCCAGTGCCTTATGACGGCACATCAGTGCTTCATAGCACAGCTCCAGACGCTCATCCAACAGTTTCCAGAACTTCTCCTCGTTTCCTTTTGCCAGGATACCGATCTGGGGCAGGTTGATGCTGACAACGCCCTGATTAAAACGGCCTTCCCACTTGTACTCTCCGTTTTCATCCTTCCATGGAGACAGGAAGGAACGGCAGCCCATGCAGGAAAATACATTGCCCTCGTAGTTCTCACGCATCTTCTTGGCCGAGATATAGTCGGGGTACATTCTCTTAGCGGAGCACTGTGCGGCGAGCTTGGTCACATAGTCGTATTTCCCGCCCTTTAAGCAGTTATTTTCGTCCAGCACATAGACTAACTTCGGGAATGCGGGAGTCACATAGACACCCTTCTCATTCTTGGTTCCCTCAATGCGCTGGCGCAGGATCTCCATAATGATCTGTACGGTCTCTTCCACATATTCGTCGTTCTCGTCAATATGCAGGAACAATGTCACGAACGGAGACTGTCCGTTGGTGGTCATCAGTGTATTGATCTGGTACTGGATGGTCTGTACGCCGGATTTTAATTCATCGTGCAGACGCATCTGTACGATCTTATCCTTGGCAGCCTGATCCAGGGTATCTCCGAACTCGTCCTCCAGCTGTTTTGCAAATTTTTCCCTGCTCTTACGCAGATATTTTCCCAGATGCTTAATATTCACACTCTGACCGCCATACTGATTGCTGGCTACGGCTGCGATGATCTGGGTGGTCACGGTACACGCCACCTGGAAGCTCTTGGGAGATTCGATCATTTTGCCGTTGATGGAAGTACCATTGTCCAGCATATCCTTGATATTGATCAGACAGCAGTTGAAGATCGGCTGGATAAAATAATCCGCATCATGGAAATGCAGCACACCGTTGTCATGTGCCATAGCAATATGCTCCGGCAGAAGCAGACGTCTGGTAACATCACGGGACACTTCACCTGCAATATAGTCTCTCTGTGTGGATGCCAGGCGGGTATTTTTATTGGAATTCTCCTCTGCCAGCTCCTTATTCTCATTCCGGATCAATTTTAAAATAGATTCATCCGTGGTGTTGGATTTGCGGAGCAGACTTCTCTGGTAACGGTATACGATATACTTCTTCGCCAGGGTATATTTGTTGTGCTCTACCAGATGTTCCTCGATCATATCCTGAATATGCTCCACGGTCTGGGTCTGTCTGCCCTCCTGCTGCACATCCTCCAGGATCTCTTCAATCAACCCCTCACTGGCACGATACCGCTCCTCCACTTCGTTGTTCGCCTTATGGATCGCTTCCCGGATCTTGTCCTCTTCATAAGGCACTACTCTGCCGTCTCTCTTCTGAATCTTCATTGCTGTTCCCTCACTTTATATCATTCCCATCGAGATGCGAATTCCTGCATAAGCCGAAAGAAAAGCCGCATCGGAAGCAAGTTCCCGATACGACTGTCTGCGCAAATCATAGCATGTTACTAGATTTTGTGTTTCACAATTCATTTCGCATCTACATCTTGTATATTTATTATAGTGAGGAAACCCGGAAAAAGCAAGTACCTTTTTTAAAACATTCCTCTTCCACCATACCCTCCGAAGCACAGACCGCCACCACCGCAGCACAGATTGCAGAACACGTTCGCCAGACAGATTTTCAGGCACAGGTCATTCCCACTCGCATTGGGATAGCCATAAGCTGCCTGTCTGCTCTCATACCATTGTCCGCCGCTTTGAAGTCTCTGCAGCAGCATCTGGTATTCCATATTCTGAGGCTCCAGTGCCACTGCCTTACCTGCATGCTCCAGCGCTGCCACATTGTTACCAAGTCCCATATGGGCCATGGCGCTGTAATAATACCATCTGGCCGTCTTCTCATGCTCTCCCATGCCGTCCAGGGTATTTCTGGCCTCTCTGTAATAACCGTTTCTGAGATAATTACCGGCTGCCCGCAGTCTCGTCTCTTCCTCATATCCGGAAGTCTGCTGCCAGCCTGCCTGCTGCCAGAAGTCTCCAAAGTCCTGGCTGAATCCGCCATAACTCTGTCCTTCTGTCCGTTCCTTCATGATCTGCTGATACGCCGCCTGAATCTCCTTGAACTTTTCTTCCGCCTGAGCCTTGTTGGGATTATTGATATTGGCATCGGGATGATATTTTCTGCTCAGGATCTTATATGCTTTTTTGATTTCTTCCTCGGAAGCATCTCTGCTCACTCCCAGGACACTATACGGATCATAAGTCATTTCCTGTTACCTCGTTTACACTGTCTTTTTCCCGTTTTTCCCGTACGATCTCATAGCGGCACCATACTCCGGAATACAGAATATTCCGCAGAATATCCACATTCTGTAAAATAGGAAGCTGCTCAAATTCCTTACAGCATTCAGACATCATCATGGTCAGGATCTGTCTGCATTCTTCTTCAAATCCGGGTTCTTCATATCGTTTCTTTAGCGGATTATAAGTCCCCTTCTTAATGTCCTGCTCTACATCTTCATAGGCGTCCATGAGGTAAATGAACTTTCCCAGAAAAAATCCAAGTCTCTCCAAATTATCCTTCCACTCGTCTTCGCGGCAGGATACGATCTGTGCCATGACTTTTCCAAACAGTCCCGCCATGGTATCGATGTCCGCATTTCCCTGTTTCTCCGCATCCGCAAAATCCTGCATGGCCAGAGAGATGCTCCTCACTTTATCCGCATAGAGCAAAGGCTTTTTCCGGCACTTTTTCCCCAATAGATAACTGTATGCCAGTCCTTTCAGACTATGCTCATCCTCCCAGTCATCCTCTGCCTTATAGCAGGCAAACAACACCGTCATGTCCGCCACATAATCGGTAAAAAGATTTCTTCTGATCTGATGCTTTTCGAAAGGATGTGCCACACATCTGCACTGTCCTACGACATCTTCCGGTTCATACAGTCCGGTGAGAAGCATCAGAATAAAAGTCATATCATAATTCAGGGAAAGCTGCCCCAGCACACCATAGCGCTCCTTCAGGCTCTGGCATAATCCACAGTAATAGGATCGATACACATCATACTCCTTGAATTTCATCTCCGACTGATTGACCACAATATATCCGAACATCTGACTCACCATCCTTTCTTATTTCCCGGTTTTGCTTATTTTCCATTTGTAATCCTGCCTGTCCTGTCAGGTCTTGCGGATAAATTCCTCTCCGCATTTTCTGCAGTGGATCGCAATCTTTCCTTTGTGTCTGGGCACCCGAAGCTTCTGTCCGCATTTCGGACATTTAAAGATCTTATAATCCCTGTGTCCGGCAAAAAGTTTCTTCCGGCGCTGCCACCAGCTGCGCACCTTCATTTCTTTTTTGAGATACCATTGGTTCTCCGCACTTCTCTTGCTCATATTCCTGGAAAACATCCGGTAATAGACATAGACCAACAGGGCAAGAGCCAGCACATAAAATATTCTCAGACCAAAAAAAGAGAGCGCCAGGCAGACCAAAGCTACAATCATCAAAAACTGATTGAAGCGGTCATTGCCATAACGCCCCCACATGAAACGCTGTAACTTCTCTTTCATGAAGTACCACCTTTCGTCTGCCACCATGCAGGGGACACATTATCCAAATCTTTCAGAGCCTCGTTCGCGAAGCCGGCTCTGAACATTACCTACATTATGGTCTGCCGAAAAGTAAAAAGCAATTAACTAAATATAAACTTTTGTAAAAGAACTATTATTTATTATTCCGATCCTTCTGCCACAGCTCCTGTGCACGCACGTCCCATTTTTTTGCATACTCCGCACATTTCCCACACAGATGCTCCACGGATTCCGGTGACTGCAAGTCGGTGGAATGGGCTTTTGTCGTTTTGGGTTGAGAAACGGTAATTTTTTGTTTATAATATTTCTATCTTGGTTCTTTTTATGGGAAAAGGAGTCATGTGATGAAGACAAAGGAATTATTGGCAGACAGCTTTCGGACACTTGTGCTTACCGTGCCTTTTCAGAAGATATCCATCAAAATGATCACGGATGGTGCTCATGTGATCCGCCCGACTTTCTATAATTATTTTCAGGATAAATACGAAGTGATCGAGTTCTTGTTCGACCGGGATATCGGCAGCAAGGTCGAAGTCATGATTGAAAATGACATGGAACAGGAAGCTATTAAACTGATGTTTATCTGCTTTGAGAAAAATAAGGAATATTACCGCAGACTTTTTGAGATCACAGGTCAGAACAGCTTCGGAGATTTTTTTGCCCATTACTGTGAAAAGACTTTTTTCTGTATTCTCTCCAGACATCCCATGAAGAAAATGCCCTGCGATCTGATCACTCCGCAGTCGCTGGCGCATTATAATGCCCTATTACTGATCGAGATCCTGAAGCTTTGGCTCTCTTCTCCCAAGAATGTGCCTGCGGAGAAGATTTTCGAAGCTTATCAGTACATAATGCGGACGCCGATCCTGGACATGATCCAGTATCCGGAGATATAAAAAGACAGGTCTTGATGACCTGCCTTTTTTATATCTTATCGATTATAGTCTTGTAATTACAAAGATATCATAAATTGCCTTGATCGCGGTCTCAAAATCCTCATTTGCCACACCGATGATGATGTTCAGCTCAGAGGATCCCTGGTCGATCATCTTGACATTGATATTTTTGTGTGCCAGTGCGGAGAAGATTCTGCCTGCTGTACCGCGGGTGGACTTCATGCCACGGCCTACCACGGCGATCAGCGCCAGATCCGATTCAATGTCTATCATATCGGGATTTGCCAGTCTGTGGATGCCTGCCACTACTTTCTGCTCCTTGTGCATGAATTCGTCCTGATGTACGAATACGGTCATGGTATCAATACCGGAGGGAACATGCTCAAAGGAGATTCCGTTCTCCTCAAACGCCTGCAGTACCTTTCTGCCGAAACCGATCTCGGAGTTCATCATATCTTTTTCAATATTCACAGAGCAGAAGCCTTTTTTACCGGCGATACCGGTGATGACATATTTGGACTTCTGGCAGGTGCTTCCCACGATCCAGGTACCGTTGTCTTCCGGCGCATTGGTGTTTCGGATATTGATGGGAATACCCTCCTGGCGTACCGGGAAGATGGCATCCTCATGCAGTACGGTAGCTCCCATATATGCCAGCTCGCGAAGTTCGCGGTAGGTGATGGTCTCAATAGCCTCGGGATGATCGATGATTCTGGGATCTGCGATCAGGAAACCGGACACATCCGTCCAATTCTCATAGACATCCGCTTTGGCAGCCTTAGCCACAATAGAACCGGTAATATCGGATCCGCCTCTGGAGAAGGTCTTTACCGTTCCGTCAGGCATTGAACCGTAGAAACCGGGAACTACCGCTTCCTTGCTCTCTGCCAGTCTGGCACGAAGTACTTCGTTGGTCTTCGTTGCATCAAACTCACCGTTTTCATCGAAGAAAATTACGGTTGCCGCATCAATGAAATCATAGCCTAAGTAATTTGCCATGATGATACCGTTCAGATATTCGCCACGGGAAGCTGCATAATTGTTTCCGGATTTTGCCTTGAAATTCTTCTCAATGGTCCCAAACTCTTCACTAAGATCCAGATCCAACTGTAAACCATCTATAATCTCCTGGTAACGCGCCTTAATGGCATCCAGCTCTGCTTTGAAGCTCTTGCCCTGATCTGCCAGATCATAGCAGGCATACAGCATATCCGTCACCTTGGTATCATTGGAAAATCTTTTTCCCGGCGCGGAAGGTACCACATATTTCCTCTCCTTATCCGCACGGATGATATTTCCTACCTTTTTGAACTGCTCTGCACTTGCCAGAGAGCTTCCACCGAATTTCACTACTTTTGACATAACATTTTCTCCTCAAATATATATTTAATGCTCTTTATAATATTCTTTTTTATTATATTATGCGGATCCTGCCAAGCATCTGCTCACCCAGTGCTTCGTATTTTGCCAGGAACTCGCTCTCCTTCATGGGCTGTGTGAAGTATCCGAAGTCTTCCTTACGGTCTGCTAAATGCAGCTCTCTGCCTCCGGGGAAAGCTGCCTCTACCGCGCCTTCCGCTCCTGCCTTTGCTCTGATAAAAAAGCTTCTTACGGACTCACGTGTATCTACCAGCTTTACTTCCTCTTTGTCCCAGAAGCACATGATTACCTTGCCCTGATGTCTTGCACAGTCGATGACATCCGATACCACTGCACTGGCAGTGGGAAGCTTGCCTGCGCCCCGTCCGTAGTACATGGAATCTCCCAGCATATTGCCGGTGACAAATACCGCATTGAACACTCCGTATACCATGGCCAGGGGATGGTCCTTGGGAAGCATGAACGGTGCCACCATAACTTCCGCTGTGTCATCGTCAATCGCACGGCTTCTGCCCAACAGCTTGATGGTATACTCTGCAGCATTGGCATATTCAAAATCCGCTGCGGTGATCTTCGTAATACCCTCGGTGGGGACTTTCTCGGAATCCACGTTTTTACCAAACATCAGAGAAGACAGAATCGCGATCTTACGGCAGGCATCATAACCTTCCACATCTGCTTCCGGATTGCGCTCCGCATAGCCTTTGTCCTGTGCTTCCTTCAGAACGGTATCGAAATCCGCGCCTTCTTTTTCCATTTTGCTTAAGATATAGTTCGTGGTACCGTTTAAGATACCGTTGACAGCCTCGATCTTCTCTGCGGTCAGGGAGTAGTTCAGCGGACGGATAATGGGAATACCGCCGCCCACACTTGCCTCGAATAAGTAGTTGCAGTTATGCTCTCTGGCGATCTGCAACAGTTCGGGACCATGCTTTGCTACCAGCTCCTTGTTGGAGGTGCAGACACTCTTGCCCAGTTCCAGTGCCTGCTTCGTGAACTGGTAAGCAGCTCCGACACCACCCATGGTCTCACAGATGATGGTTACGCTGTCATCCTGTAAGATCGTATTGAAATCATGAATGACCTTATTCTCATAAGGGTCTCCGGGGAAATCTCTCAGATCCAGAATGTATTTCACTTCCAGTTCCTGTGCGGACTTTTTATTTACCATGTCCTTATTTTTCTCGATAACTTCTACCACACCGCTACCGACGGTGCCGTAGCCCAATACCGCAACATTGATCATAATATTCTCCTCACTTTTATCTTTTTCGTTCCGACATTATTCTTTTGCCAGTATTTTCACATGATGCACACTGGTCTGCCCCTCCAGCTGTTCGATCATCCGGGAGATATCTCCCGTAGTCTGCAGTACCTGTATACTCAGTGTCAGAGATGCGATTCCGTTGATGGGAATACTCTGATGGATCGTCAGGATATTCGCCCGGTACTCTGCGATGATCTTCAGCACATCCGACAGAATTCCCGGTTCGTCATCCATCTGGAAAGTCAGCGTGATGGTCGTTCCCTGAGAATTGTCATGGAACGGAAAGATATCATCCTTGTACTTATAAAAAGAACTGCGGCTGATGCCAACTGCATCAACCGCTTCCTGTATGGTCAGAACCTTCTCTGACTCAAGAAGCCGCTTTGCTTCCACTACCTTTAACAGCACCTCGGGGATTGCCTTCTGCTTCACCACGAAATACTTGGTCGCTTCTCCCATATGTTATCCTTTCTGCAGTTCGTATCTGTAGTACGGACACTTGTTTTTCACTGAGGGATATTCTAGCACAGTAAAGTATGAAAGGCAACCCCCATTTTTATCTTTTTCAGGCCTTTTTAATACATTTCTGAACATTTCTGAGTATAAGAAAAGAGCCTTTCGGCTCTTTTCTTATACTCCTCCAAGCTTTAGATCAAAGGATATTTGTCTGTTAATTTCTGAATGATGGCTCTGGCTGCAGGAACCTGCTCTTCGCCGCCCTTGATGACCAGGGCAATAGCTTCTGCCACCTGATCCATGTCCTCGGTGTTCAGACCTCTGGAAGTAACCGCGGGGGTTCCCAGGCGGATACCGCTGGTCACAAACGGAGACTGAGGATCGTTAGGGATGGTGTTCTTGTTAGCAGTGATGTGCGCTGCATCCAACAGTTTCTCCACTGCCTTACCGGTCAGACCGTAAGGAGTCAGATCCACTAACATTAAATGATTATCGGTACCGCCGGATACAATCTTGATATCCCGGCTCATCAGTCCCTTACACAATGCCTGGGCATTGTCAATGATATTCTTCTGATATACTTTAAAGTCGTCGCTTAATGCTTCTTCGAAGCAGACTGCCTTGGCAGCGATCACATGCATCAGAGGGCCGCCCTGGATGCCGGGGAAGATGGCTTTGTTGAAGTTGAACTTTTCATTGGCTTCCTTGTTACACAGGATCATACCGCCTCTGGGTCCGCGCAGTGTCTTGTGAGTCGTGGTGGTTACTACATCTGCATAAGGAATAGGGCTCGGATGAAGGCCCGCTGCCACCAGTCCTGCGATATGTGCCATATCTACCATCAGTACGGCACCCACTTCGTCTGCTACTTCACGGAACTTCTTGAAATCAATGGTTCTGGCATACGCAGAAGCACCAGCAATGATCATCTTAGGCTTGCATTCCAGTGCCAGTTCTCTCATTCTGTCGTAATCTAAGAATCCGTTGTCATCTACACCGTAAGGTACTACATGAAAATATTTACCGGACATATTTACCGGTGAACCATGCGTCAGATGTCCGCCGTGATCCAGGTTCATGCCCATGATCGTATCACCCGGTTTCAGTACGGCAAACTGCACTGCCATATTCGCCTGTGCTCCGGAATGGGGCTGTACATTGGCATAATCACAGCCGAACAGCTTCTTGGCACGCTCGATTGCCAGATTTTCGATGACATCCACGCACTCACATCCGCCGTAATATCTCTTGCCGGGATAACCTTCCGCATATTTATTGGTCAAGGGACTGCCCATAGCCGCCATGACTGCCTTGCTTACCCAGTTCTCGGAAGCGATCAGTTCAATATGACTGTTCTGACGATTCTCCTCGTCGATAATGGCCTGTGCCACCTCGGGATCAACTTTTTTTACTTCATCCAATGAATACATGCCTCATTCCTCCTTGTGTTACGTTAATTCGCTAAACTTATGGTTTAGTATAGCATAGAACTTTTTAATTGCAAAGATGGAAAATGAACAATGTTGGCAGAAGTCCCTGAGTGTGTTAGAATAAACTTAAGTTACATTCTTACGAAAGATGAGGTATCCTCATGTATCATATTATTATCAATCCAGCCTCCCGCTCCGGCAGAGGTGCGAAGATCTGGTCTGAACAGATCGAACCTGCTCTAAAAAAAAGCGATGCCGTATTTCAGACCTATTTTTCCAAAAAAGCCGGAGAAGTAAAGCATCTGGCTGCACAGATCACCGCAGAATATAAGGACGATCCTGATTTAAAGCTCATTGTCCTAGGTGGAGATGGCACGGTGAACGAAGCCCTGCAGGGAATCGCTGATCCCTCCAAAGTAATCCTGGGTTACATTCCCACCGGCTCCAGCAACGATCTGGCCAGGGATCTCGGCATCCCCAAAGAGCCGAAAGCAGCCCTTGATCTGATCCTTCGGAATGCTGCTCCCAGAGTCATGGACTTAGGAAGACTTACTTATCTCGATGAGGATCAGCCGGAAGAATCCCGGCTGTTCGCTGTCAGCTGTGGAATCGGCTTTGACGCAGCTGTCTGTGCAGAAGCCATGCATTCCCCCATCAAGGATACCATGAACCGGATCGGTCTTGGCAAGCTGACGTATTTAGGAATCGCCTTAAAGCAGCTGATCACCGCACGTAAGGTCTCCTGTACCCTGACCATCGAAAACGCAGTAAACGGAAAGCAGACCGCATTCCAGCTCCCCCGCTTTTTGTTTGTAACCTGTATGAGTCATCGCTATGAAGGCGGCGGATTCATGTTCTGTCCTCCCGCCACGGATAATGACGGCATATTGGATCTGTGCTGCGTTGGCAATATTTCCAAAGGACTGGTCCTGCTGGCTCTTCCCACCGCTTTTTTCGGCAAACACTATTTCGTAAAGGGGATCGATGCTTACACTGCCACACAGATGTCCATCACTGCCTCCGCTCCCCTATGGGTACATACGGACGGCGAAGTAACCAGAAAAAGCTGTGGATTCCGGGTGGAATGTCTTCCCGGCGCCATTCGCATGATCACTCCCGAAGCGAACTAAGCACACTCTAAAGATTTTCTTAAGAATGCTTAAGTATTCCAAAAATAACTTGATTTTTTTCTTCTTGTGATTATACTAAAATTGATTTTGAAGCATAGGTTTGATAGAGAAATGAGGTTTTTATGGAAAAGCTTAAGATCTTCTATTTAAAGTATAAACATGCCGTTCCTCTTATTATATATGGCATTATCTACATGACTTGGTTCGTCTGGCTGGAGAAGAACACCACCGGACACTACCGGATCATACATATGGCGGCGGATGATTACATTCCCTTCTGTGAGGTGTTCGTCATTCCTTACTTTTTATGGTTTGCCTATGTATCGGCAGTGGTCATCTACTTTTTCTTCAAAAATAAAGAGGATTACTACCGCACCTGTATTTTCCTCTTCACAGGCATGACGATCTTCCTGATCGTATCCACTCTGTGGCCCAACGGACAGCACCTTCGTCCCTCGGTGATGCCCAGAGACAATATCTTCACCCGCATGGTAGCCGCTCTGTACCGGACAGACACACCTACCAACCTGTGGCCCAGCATCCATGTATATAATTCCCTGGGTGCACATTTTGCGATCATCCGCAGCAAGTGCTTCGAGAAGAAAAAGGGCATCCGCATCGGATCCCTGATCCTGGCTTCTTCGATCATCCTGGCGACCATGTTCATCAAACAGCACTCTGTCTTCGATGTGCTCACCGCTTTCGTTATGGCGGCTGTGATGTACACCCTGGTATATCGTTATGACCTGCTGATCGCAGTCAGAGAGTTCCGTAATAAAAGAAAAGCAAAACCACAGATTGGTTAATAATTTTAATACAAAAAAATGCAACGGCAAATTCACCGTTGCATTTTTTATGAGTTACACCAGGTATGCTCACCGACTTGGTCTGAATGATCACAGTACTTCTTCACTCTTTTTCAATGCCGACGCAATGACCGCATCCATATCATAATAGCGGTATTCCGCCAGTCTTCCTCCGAAGATCACATTCTGCTCGGCATCTGCCAGCTTCTTATACTCAGCATACAGCGCGCCGTTCTTTTCATCGTTGACCGGATAGTAAGGCTCATCTCCCGGCTTCCATTCGGAGCTGTACTCTCTGCTGATGACCGTCTTCGGTAACTCCTGTCCCTGTTCGTCTTTGCCGAACTCGAACCATTTATGTTCAATGATCCGGGTCCAGGGAGTCTCACGGTCCGTATAATTCACTGCCGCATTGCCCTGGAAGTTCGGAATATCCAGCACCTCTGTCTCAAATCTTACGGAACGATATTCCAATGCTCCCAGCGAATATCCGAAATACGCATCGATGGGACCGGTATAGACGACTGTCTCCGCCAGTCTGTCCAGTTCCTCCTTCTGCTCCAGATAATCTGTATTCAGGCGTACTTCCATACCTTCTAACAAATGCTCCACCAGCTTCGTGTAACCGCCGATGGGAATGCCCTGATACAGGGCGTTGAAGTAATTATTATCAAAGGTCAGTCGAACCGGCAGACGCTTGATGATAAATGCCGGAAGATCCTTACAGTCACGTCCCCACTGCTTCTCTGTATAGCCCTTGATCAGCTTTTCAAAAATGTCTCTTCCCACCAGGGAAATTGCCTGCTCTTCTAAGTTCTTCGGCTCCGCGATACATGCTTCTTTTTTCTGTTCTTCGATCTTCGCCGCTGCTTCCTCAGGCGTCACCACACCCCACATTTTATTAAACGTATACATGTTAAAGGGCAGGGAATACAGTTCTCCACGGTAGTTTGCCACCGGAGAATTGGTGAACCGGTTGAACTCTGCGAATCTCGTAATATACTTCCATACCTTCGTATCATTGGTATGAAAAATATGCGCACCATATTTGTGGACATGGATTCCTTCCACTTTTTCCGTGTAAATATTACCCGCCACATTGGGACGCTTGTCGATCACCAGAACCTTTTTCCCTCTGTCAGCCGCTTCTCTTGCGAACACGGCTCCGTACAGGCCGGAACCGACGACCAGATAATCGTATTTCATAGTTTCTATATGTTTCCTTTCTCACAGACACATTTAGACACATTTCTGTACTAATATGATTCCCGTTTTGCGTTACTGCTGCGTAGCAGCCTTCTGTCCGAAGACACGCTTCAGTACAAGCAGTGTCGCCAGTGTCAGCAGAATACCGATCACCAGACAGATCACCACATTCTGTACAAATCCGGCAATGATATAGGTCACGAACGAGATTGCCGCCACAGTCAGTACATAAGGTACCTGGGTGGACACATGGTTGATATGATTGCACTGTGCTCCCGCTGATGCCATGATCGTGGTATCGGAGATGGGAGAACAATGGTCACCCATAACAGCACCTGCCAGACATGCAGACACACCGATGATGATCAGATGCTCGGCTCCGGGTACGATGGCTCCGGTAGCAGGATCGGTAAATACGCCGGTTACAATAGGGATCAGGATACCGAAGGTTCCCCAACTGGTACCGGAAGCAAAAGCTAAGAAGCACGCTACCAGGAAGATGATCGCGGGAAGCATATTGGTCAGTCCCGAAGATGCGCCCTGCATCAGACCTGCCACATAGACATCCGCACCTAACAGTCCGGTCATGGTCTTCAGGGTAACGGCAAAAGTCAAGATCAGCATGGCAGGTACCATAGCGATAAAGCCCTGCGTCAGACAATTCATGGCCTCCTTAAAGGATACCAGTCTTCTACACATATAATATACGATAGCAAACAGCAACGCGATCAGAGATCCCCAGGGAAGTCCCACAGAAGCATCTGTAGCACTGAAGGCATCGATGAATCCCACACCTTCGAAAAATCCACCGACATAGATCATACCAACGACACAGCAGATGATCAGTACGATCACAGGGATCAACAGGTCATATACTTTTCCTTTCTCAGAACCCTTCGGTGCATTGTCCGCATTGGTCACGCGTTCTCCCTCAGTAAACAGGTCACCCTTTTCTCTGGCATTACGCTCATGCTTAGCCATGGGTCCGTAATCGAATCCCATCAGTGCCATTCCAACGACAAATACAATGGTTAACAGCGAATAATAGTTATAGGGGATCGCTCTTACGAACAGTTCGATGCCGGAATATACACCCTCGTCCACCATACCGGATACCGCTGCTGCCCAGGAAGAGATCGGTGCGATCATACAGATGGGTGCTGCCGTGGCATCAATGATATATGCAAGCTTTGCACGGGAGATCTTGTGTCCGTCTGTGACCGGCATCATAACGGAGCCTACAGTCAGACAGTTGAAATAGTCATCCACGAAGATCAGAATACCTAATAAAAAGGTGGCAAGCAGTGCGCCCGCTCTGGTCTTTACATGCTTTTTCGCCCATTCACCGAAGGCCGCAGAGCCTCCTGCCTTGTTCATCAGTGCCACCATGGTTCCCAGCAGGATCAGGAACATGAAGATACCGATGTTCCATGCATCCGCAACGGAATTGATAAATCCTTCGTTGATCACTGTGTCCAGCGTCGCGATGGGTGAAAATCCGGTATAGATCAGCGCTCCCGTGACGATACCGATAAACAGTGATGAATATACTTCCTTTGTGATCAGTGCCAGTACAATTGCTACCACCGGCGGTAGTAATGCCCAAATTGTTCCGTACATAATTTTGCCCTCTCTCGTAGTTTTTCGTAGTTTCTGCAGTTATTTCACTATCTCTAACTTTATGGCAAACCTTTTGTCCTGTCAATAAATTTTTGCAAATTAACGCATTAACACGATAGCTTATTTATCATTTTTATTCTTTTTCGCTTTAAATCGCTAAATTTTCTTGCATCTGCGGGGATTCTGTTCTATAATAGGCAAAGAAATTTAGCAGAAAGGACGTGCCCCGCGCACGATGGAATACTATGAGTTTCGAATTCATCAAAAAACTTCCCACTCCTGCGGAAATACGTAAGGAGCTGCCTCTTCCGGCAGAATTAGTCAAGATCAAAGAAGAAAGAGACGCCGAGATCCGAGATGTCCTCACCGGTAAGAGTAATAAATTTCTGGTGATCATCGGACCCTGCTCTGCTGACAATGAGGATTCCGTTTGCGATTATGTAAACCGCCTTGCAAGAGTTAACGAACAGGTGAAGGATCAGCTGATCCTGATCCCCAGAATCTACACCAACAAACCCCGCACTACCGGTGAAGGCTACAAAGGTATCACCAGCCAGCCCGATCCCGAGAAGAAGCCGGATTTCCTGGCAGGGCTGATGGCCATGCGCAAAATGCACATCCGTGCGATCCAGGAGACAGGACTGACTGCCGCAGATGAAATGTTATACCCTGAGAACTGGGGATATGTATCCGACATTCTCTCCTATGTGGCCATCGGTGCCCGTTCCGTAGAGGATCAGCAGCACCGTCTGACTGTCAGCGGTTTTGATGTGGCTGCAGGTATGAAGAATCCAACCAGCGGAGATTTCTCCGTAATGCTGAATTCCGTATATGCAGCACAGCATCCCCATTCCTTTATTTATACCGGCTGGGAAGTAAATACCCATGGAAATGATCTGGCTCACACCGTGTTGCGTGGTGCTACCAACAAGCATGGTGCCAACATTCCCAACTACCACTATGAAGATCTGATCCGTCTGTGGGATATGTATGAAAAAATGGATCTGAAGAATCCTGCCTGCGTGATCGATGCGAACCATTCCAACTCCAACAAGCAGTTCAAAGAACAGATCCGAATCACCAAAGAAGTCATGCACAGCCGCAAGCTGAGTTCCGATCTCCATCAGCTGGTCAAGGGCGTTATGATCGAGAGTTATATCGAAGAAGGTAACCAGAAGGTGGGTGCCGGCTGTTACGGTAAGTCCATCACAGATCCCTGCCTGGGTTGGGACGATACAGAACGTCTGATCTACGATATCGCAGAGTACGAATAAGACGAACCCTTTTTTAAAAAAATTGCAGGAAGCCTTTGAATAACACAGGATTCACAAACGCTTCCAACACACATCCGAGAACCAGTACTCCCAAAATGAGCACCGGTTTTCCCAGTTTACCGGGCAGGGACTTTTTTCCCTGCCCGGTTATATTATGATAAAAATAAATACTTCTGTAAATATCCTCGCACCACTGAAGCAGCATCACCATTGCAGGTACATAACACAGATAGTGAGGAAAAATTCCAACAATACATAACAAAATCCCCTTGATTCCATAACGGCAGGTCGCAGTACCTAAGAATAATCCAAGGGAAAAGCCATATTTTACTGTCATCCCACCACAGAATAACAATCCCAGGTACGTCGTGGCCATGAGAACCAGTGCAATGAAATCTTTGCCTCTTTTACACAGGACGTACCAGAAGAGAACCTTGTTGTCCACGGCCATGTATTTCATATGATACAAAGTATCCTCATCCAGCATTCCCATATTCTTCAGGAAAGTGCCTTTTCCCCAATATACGATCAGAAACCCCACTGCGAATCCGATCACAAACAGAAAACGAAGCGGCAGCTTTCCCACCGGTACGATAGACTTATCCCATTTCATGAAAATTCCCATCTCTACGCCACGCAATGTTATGTTAATATATGCGGACAACACAGGGAATCATTCCTGAACCGTAACAACTAAAAAGCAACCCGCCACACAGATTCTATCCATGGAGCGGATTGCCTACCTCAACGTACTGACTATTTACTTAAGTATTTCGATGCATATGTCAGAATGCCGCAAATCGTCTTGGCATCCTGAATCTTACAGTCATAGATCATTTGTTTTAATTCCTCTACGGAATATGCCTCTACATTGATAAATTCATCTTCATCCAGATGCTGGCTCCCTCTGTCTTTCAGGTCTAACGCCAGATAGATGTCGATTTTCTCATTACAGAAAGCTACTGTGGTATAGATGGAAGTCAGCAGTTCCACATGATCGGTATGATAGCCGGTCTCTTCCTGCAATTCCCGCATGGCTGCCTGATCCGTAGGTTCTTCTCTGCCATTCAGTCCGCCGGCCGGAATCTCCAAAGTCTCACGCTCCAGCGCATTACGATACTGCCGCACCATGAGAAGTTTACCGTCTTCTCTTACTGCAACCACGGCTGCTGCGCCTTTATGATCGATCAGATCCCATTTTGCAATGTTACCGTTGGGAATCTGCATGGTGTCCTGATAATAATCAATGATCGCACCTTTTGCCACCAGTTCCCGTTTGATACGCCTGAATTCTTCCATGACCCGTTATTCCTTCTTTTATTTATCCTCGAATCTGTTATTTGTTCTCCAGTAATTTGTCCACACTTACCATCTTGACACACAGTACGAACAGATCCGTTGCCATTGCCATCTCTTCCGGTGTCGGGAAGGAAGGTGCGATACGGATGTTGGAATCTTTGGGATCCTTCTTATAAGGGAAAGTAGCGCCTGCCCCCGTCAGAGTCACACCTGCTTCCTTACATTTTGCCGCAATAGCCTTGGCACAACCATCCATCGCATCAAAGGAGATAAAATACCCACCGTTGGGTTTTGTCCAACTGCCGATACCAAGTCCACCCAGTTCCTCATCCAAAACCTTCAATACTGCCTCAAATTTTGGACGCATGATCGCCGCATGCTTCTTCATATGTTCACGAATACCGTTAATATCCTTAAAATAGCGTACATGACGTAACTGATTGATCTTATCGTATCCAATCGTCTGAATTGTCATGGACTTTCTCATATCATCCAGATTGGCCTTAGAAGATGCGATAGCCGCAATACCGGAACCTGCAAAGCTTACCTTAGAGGTAGAGCAGAACTCGAATACCATATCCGGATGTCCTGCCTTCTCACATTCGGAGAGAATCTCTAACAGCTGATCCTGTCTGTCATCATATAAATGATGAATTGCATAAGCATTATCCCAAAAAATACGGAAATCCGGTGCCGCCGGCGTAAGCGCTGCGAAGCGTCTTACGGTCTCATCGGAATAAGAATATCCCTGAGGATTGGAGTACTTCGGTACGCACCAAATGCCTTTGATGGTGGGATCTTCGCTGACCAGCTTCTCTACCAGGTCCATATCCGGTCCTTCGGGAGTCATGGGTACATTGATCATTTCAATTCCGAAATGCTCTGTAATTCCAAAATGTCTGTCATATCCGGGAACAGGGCACAAAAACTTTACATGATCCAGTTTACACCAGGGGGTATTTCCCAAAATGCCATGGGTCATGGCACGGGATACTGTATCATACATGATGGTCAGACTGGCATTACCGCATACGATCACGTTCTCTGGTTTTACCTCCAGAATATCCGCCATCAGCTTCTTTGCCTCAGGGATGCCATCCAAACCTCCGTAGTTTCTCACATCCATTCCATCCTCAGCCTTCATAGCGCTCTGAGAATTCACAACATCCAGAAAATCCATTGTCATATCCAGCTGATTGACTGCAGGTTTTCCTCTGGACATATCCAGTTTCAGGCCTTTGCCTTTTGCATCTTCATATGCAGCGTTAAGCTCTGCCTTCAGTGTTAAAAGTTCTTCCTTGGTTAATTCCTGATATGCTTTCATTTCTTACCATACCTTTCTCGTCTTTCCTCGTTGGAAATACGCCTTCTTCTGTGGATGTTGGATAATCGTATACAATCATACACTCCGAATATCATACTATAAGATGACATATAACACAATAGGTAACTTTCACTTTTTTACACCCGTTTATCCATAAATTTTCATTAAAACAGCCGTTGTATGTCTCCATACAACGGCTACCTCTTACATCTTATGAAATTGTCATTTCTGACTGGTCAGTTATTTGGCGTAATCAATTACGCGGCTCTCACGGATCACATTCACCTTGATCTGTCCGGGATATTCCAATTCAGCTTCAATCTGCTTGGAAATATCTCTTGCCAACAGTACCATATCGGCATCTGAAATCTGTTCGGGCACTACCATAACACGAACTTCACGACCTGCCTGAATAGCAAAAGATTTATCTACACCTTTGAAATTGTTTGTGATATCTTCTAACTGTCTTAATCTGCTAGTATAGGTTTCCAGTGTTTCCCTTCTAGCTCCCGGTCTTGCAGCGGATATTGTATCAGCAGCTTGTACAATACATGCAATCAGGGAAGTAGGCTCTACATCGCCATGGTGAGATTCCACTGCGTTGATAACAGTAGCATTCTCTTTGTATTTCCGACACAATTCAGCACCCAGCTGAATATGAGAACCTTCCATTTCGTGGTCGACTGCTTTACCGATATCATGCAGCAGTCCGGCTCTCTTGGCAAGTCTCACATCCAATCCCAGTTCTGCAGCCAGCAGTCCGGACAGCTGTGCTACTTCAATAGAATGCTTTAATGCATTCTGACCATAGCTGGTACGGAATTTCATCTTACCGAGTAATCTTACCAGTTCGGGATGAATGCCATGTACGCCAACCTCGAGAGTTGCGGCTTCTCCCTCTTCCTTGATCATTACTTCGACTTCTTTCTGCGCCTTCTCTACCATCTCTTCGATTCTGGCCGGATGAATACGTCCGTCCACAATCAGCTTCTCCAGCGCGATTCTCGCTACCTCACGACGAATCGGATCAAATCCGGACAAAATTACTGCTTCCGGTGTATCATCAATGATCAGGTCTACACCTGTCATGGTCTCAAGTGTGCGGATATTACGTCCCTCACGTCCGATGATACGTCCCTTCATCTCATCATTCGGTAACTGTACAACGGAAATTGTAGTCTCAGAGACATGATCTGCTGCGCATCTCTGTATTGCGTTAACCACATATTCCTTTGCTTTCTTGTCTGCTTCTTCTTTGGCCCGACTCTCCATTTCCTTGATCATCACGGCCGTTTCATGCTTCACTTCATCTTCAACAATTTTCAATAAGTAGTCTTTTGCTTGTTCAGAGGTTAATCCGGAAATTCGTTCCAGTTCCTGCACACGCTGCTCATTCAGCTTGGAGACTTCTTCCTTCATTCTGCCTAGGGTTTCTTCTCTGGCTGCCAAACTTGCCTCGCGCTTCTCGATGGCATCTGCTTTCTTATCGATGTTCTCTTCCTTCTGCTGAACTCTGCGCTCATACCGCTGAGCTTCCGCTCTGCGCTCCTTGATCTCTTTGTCCAGTTCATTCTTGGTACGAATGGACTCTTCTTTGACTTCCAGGAGTGATTCACGCTTTTTGTTCTCTGCAGTCTTCAGGGCTTCATCAATAATCTCTCTTGCCTTCTCCTCTGCGTTGCCGATGGTTCCCTCCGCATTCTTCTTCAGACGGGTGGTGGTAACCTTTGCTGTGATCAGCACTGCAGCTATAATGGCAATAACAGAAACCACTAATACTATTACAATATTAGTGTCCACTACAGGAGCACCTCCTTATGAAATTTTCATTGTACATTTTGCTCTGATAATACAAATTATCGTTCAAAATAGAATGCAATTTATGTACATTCTAACAAGCAATTCACAACAGTATTAGTGTAAACTGAAAATACTCCTCTGTCAAGTACAAGTCGCAATTACTCCAAAAATAGTTCCTATATTAATACAATCTTTGTGCATTATTTCTTGCTTTTCCTGCACTATACAGTATCCTAAAAATCGTCACTGTGCATGCCTCCGATTGCCTTGCGAATGGCTTCCTGTGAGAATCCCTTTCTTGCCAGAAATGCGTATATTTTCTGTCGTTCTTTCCAGTCTGTTTCTTCCGCTGCATCATAATGTTTCTTACGAAGCAATTCCCGGATCATACTCTGTTCATCCTGTTCCCCGCCATTCTCCCTCCAGCTCTGCCAGGCTTCCTCTATCGTGGCGGAGGAAATCCCCTTGCCCTGGAGATCCTGTTCAATGCGTCTTCTGCTGCGGCTGTTCTCATGATAGGTGATATAATCCACTGCATAACGAAGATCATCTATATAATGAAAGCCTGCCACATATTCTATTGCCTGCTCTATGATCTCCGGCGGATAATATCCCTGCTGTAATTTTGTCCGTAATTGTGAGGTCGTATATTCCCGCCCCTGAAGCAGATTCATAGCCCTCAGTTTTGCACGTTTAGGCAGTACCTCCTGCATAATGGTCCGGTAATCCTCCGGTCGGAGTTCTTCACTCTCTTTTATGTGGTAGAGACGCAATTCGCCTTTGTATAAAACAAAGGCGAATTCCTGATCAATATATACCTTACTTCTTGATTTGGAAAGTTCCGTAACCTGTGTTACCAGCATGGATCTACTCTTCCTTCTCCGCTGTAGCAGATACATCTGCCTTCAGTCCGTAATGCTCTCTGACCTTCTCTGCAATCTCATCACAGACAGCCGGATTATCTTTCAAATACTGTTTTGCATTCTCTCTGCCCTGTCCGATCTTATTGCCCTCGTAGGCATACCATGCACCGGACTTGGCAACTACATCACAGCTGGCCGCCAGATCCAGGATATCTCCTACCATAGAAATACCTTCTCCGAACATAATATCAAACTCTGCTTCCTTAAAAGGAGGCGCAATCTTATTTTTCACTACTTTGACACGGGTACGGTTACCGATGACCTCACCGCCCTGCTTCAATGCCTCAATTCTTCTGACATCCAGTCGTACAGAAGAATAGAACTTCAGTGCCCGTCCACCGGTGGTGGTCTCAGGGTTACCGAACATGACACCTACCTTCTCACGAAGCTGGTTAATAAAAATAACAGTACAGTTGGATTTGCTGATCACAGCAGTCAGCTTACGCAGTGCCTGGGACATCAGTCGTGCCTGCAGACCCACATGGCTGTCTCCCATATCCCCGTCGATCTCCGCCTTCGGTACCAGTGCAGCTACGGAGTCCACTACAATGATATCAATAGCTCCGGAACGCACCATGGTCTCGGTGATCTCCAGTGCCTGCTCTCCGTTATCCGGCTGGGAAATGTACAGATTATCAATATCCACTCCGATATTCTTCGCATAGACGGGATCCAGGGCATGCTCTGCATCGATAAATCCGGCAATGCCTCCCCTCTTCTGTACTTCAGCGATCATATGTAAAGTAACGGTCGTCTTACCACTGGATTCCGGTCCATAGATTTCAATGATTCTTCCCTTAGGAATACCACCCAGTCCCAATGCTATATCCAAACTTAAAGAACCGGTAGGAATGGTCTCCACGTTCATCTGTGCCGTGGGATCTCCCAGCTTCATTACCGCGCCCTTTCCATACTGCTTCTCGATCTGGCTCAGTGCCGCATCCAATGCTTTAAGCTTATCATCTTTTTCCATGTTTATCTCCTTTTTGTTCAAGGAACAAATGTTCTGCTTTTTATTTAGAATAAAACATTTGTTCGTGTTTGTCAATGTCTATTTTTATTATATCTATTTTATGTCCAATAAAACTCCCTTCAAGAGCACCCCCCCTATTTGCTAATTTGTCCCGATAATCGTCTGAAATTTTGGCGAATGCCTGAATTGCCGATAATCAGAGATAGAAAGACATGTCCGCGAATTGTTCCGCAACAAGATATAAAATGAATGTACCACACATCCCCACTTCCCGCAAGGATGCATGATACATTTTTTATGTTTTCAGCACTATTTACAATTTTGTACCCTTACGTTTTGAGGGTATCTCACAAATTATTTTTTTGTTACTTTTTACCAAATGTCACTTTACTGAAGTATTTCAAAATGCAGCTGCGCATGAGGATCAATGCTGCACAGGTGGTTGCCTCTCTGATCTGGCTGCGGGTTCCGGAGAAATGATATTCCTTCACCGTAAGCTCACCCTTTACACTGCATCCGATGTATACCAATCCTACCGGTTTCTCCTCAGTTCCGCCATCCGGACCCGCAATGCCGGTCACAGCCACTGCCACATCCGACTTCATCAGCATTGCTGCTCCCTTTGCCATCTCACCGGCGGTTTTACTGCTGACAGCACCGTATTTATCCAGTGTGCTCTTGCGTACACCCAAGAATTTTCTTTTGGCTTTGTTCGAATAAGTTACCAACCCCGCCTTATAGCATTCCGATACCCCGGGCACATTGATAAGTCTTGCCGCGATCATACCACCGGTACAGGATTCCGCTGTAGTCACTGTCAGATCGTTGGCAAGCAACAGATCCGCCACTGCCGTTTCCAAAGTTGTCTCCCCTTTGGTGCTGTAAATATCCGCTCCGAAACGGGATTTTAATTCCTTCACCACAGGTTTGATAACTTTTCCGGCTGCCTTGGCATTTTCTCCGGAAGCCGTCACCCGGATATGTACTTCCCCGGTCTTGGCGTAGGTGGCTATGGTAGGATTGGTCTGTCCGTCGATCAGATCCTTCAGCGCATCCTCCACCTGACTCTCCGGCACACCGCACAACTTTACCATTTGGGAGCAGATCACTCCGGGAGTCAATGCGTCCAGATAAGGAAGTACCTGCTGCTCGAACATGGGGATCAACTCCGCAGGAGGTCCCGGCAACAATACGATCCGGTTCTTCTCCGTTTCCAAAATGATCCCTGGTGCCGTTCCGTTATCATTGTCCAGTACTTTTGCACCTTCGGGCACCATGGCCTGTTTCCAGTTATTCTCCGTAGGCTGAATATCTCTTACTGCGAAAAATTCTGCGATCCGTTCCATGCTGTGGTCATCCACTGACAGTTTTTTCCCACAGACCTTTGCCACAGTTTCCTTGGTCAGATCATCCTCCGTGGGTCCCAGTCCGCCGGATAACAGAATTACATCCGAACGCTCCATGGCACATTTCAACACGCCCGCAAGTCTCTCCGCATTATCTCCCACCACCGTCTGATAATAGCAGTCCAGTCCGGAAGCAGCAAGCTTTTCCGCCAGATATGCTGCGTTCGTATTCACAATATTGCCCAGTAAAATTTCGGTTCCTACACAGATGATCTCTGCTGTCATTGATTTACCGCCTTTCGCTAACATTATCCTTGTCATAGAGTTATCCACAGACAGTATACTACACTTCCAAAGCAGAGAAAAGGAAATATTTTACTCCAATGTAAATTCAGCCAGATCTAAACTGCCTTCCCCACGGAACCGGAAATACAAAGGATACACTCCGGCTCTGACCTGTACCGGAATCGTAATCGTCTCCCAATCTCCCGCAGCAATGTCGCAAATACAGCTTCCTGCTGCAATTTTTTCCGGATCCTGCATCCTTCCTCCTTCCTCATGGCAGGTGACATACAAGGTTCCTTTCATTCTCCCCCGCACTGTCAACCGGATATTTGATAACTCCTTTCCTTCAAAATAACGGTATCCCACAATACAACCGTCGCTTATTCCCTGAATGTACTGTCCCGGCAGGCTCTCTCTGTCCTCCCCATCCTGTGTGATGCATGCGGTTCTATCATTTATTGGTACTGTCTTTTCATAATATAATACACAGGCAATGTATGCCGGATAAGTCCCCTCTCCTATAAGCCATCCGTTGTTCAGCCCACAGCTGGTAGACTCCACCTGGGCGATCAGCCCCTGTGCATCAATGTTTATCTGTTCCGCTACACCTTGTCTGCAGAAAGAACTATTGTTTGTGTGCCTATGGTCAAAAATATAGTATCTGCCGTTAAGCTCCACCAGTCCTCCATGGGTATTTCCCATGGGATAACAAGGTTCCTCCTCGGAATAGCCATTCATTCCCACATCCGAAGTGGAATGGATCCGGCCGCCGAACCGGAAATCTTTGTCTGGTCTGTCACTGATAAAATAATACAATCCTGTATTTCTTGCGGAGTAGACCAGATAATAGCGTCCGTTTATCTTTCGCATGGACGGTGCTTCGAAATAGGCTGCCCCGGCTGCAGCGGAGGATTCTCTGGAAATGGTCAAAATTGGGCCTCTCCGTACCGTCAGCATGTCCTGTTCCAGTTCACACATGTGGCATCCCACAAATTTTCTTCCAAAACTATCCACTTCACGGTTTGTGGGGCAGAACCCAGAATAAAGATAGATTCGTCCATCGTCATCAATAAAAATACTGGGATCAAACTGAAAATACTCTCCTGCTGCTTCCCCGAGAATCTGACCGTCCGGATAGACTACATCTCCCAAATAAGTATAATGCCCCGCCGGAGTATCACAGACTGCCACAGAGATGATCGAGGAATCCGCGATAGAATAATACATGTAGAATCTGCCGTTTCTCCCCTGAATCACATCCGGGGCAAACAAGTAATAGCGTCCATTCTTTTCCGCCTTCTTATGGCATTCATCCTTTATATGATCTGTGTGTCGGAAAATCACACCCTCATATTTCCAATCCGATAGATCAGACACTAGAGCCGACCAGCAGACATAATCATTTTCACAATAATAGTTACCTCCGAAACGATCATGGCTTCCATAGATATAGAGTCTTTCACCGAACACCCTCGGTTCCCCATCTGGAATATATTCATAGCTTGGCAAATAAGGATTATAGACCTGTTTTTTCATAATAGTTATCCTTTCTTTTCGTCTCTCTCAGTTTTCTATCTTTCATTTTCTATTTAATTTTTCTCGAAATTCCGGCTTCCGTCTGCCAACTTTCAGATTTTCATTCACCACCTTTTATTCAGAGCTGATGCCTTAGTTTCTCATCCATTCCCTTGTGACTCCACTCCCGCCACTGGGTGGGAGTGCATTCATACCTTTTCTGAAAACAGCGATGGAAAGTCCGCATATTAGGGAATCCGCATTCATAACTGATCTCGGTCACCGTTTTCCTGCTGTCCTTCAGCAGATTGCAGGCCATGATCATCCGTTGCTGCGCCACATAAGATGGAAATGAAATATTCAACTGAGAAGAAAAAATGTGGGACAGATAATATGGACTGATCCCCAGCTCTTTTGCCACCTTCTGTGCCGTCAGTTCTCCGGTAATATTGTCGTTAATATATTGCAGAAGTTTCTGCGTGATATTCAGATCTGAAGGCTTGTCCTTCTTAATGACCGGAACATTTTCATACATATCAGCCAGCAGTGCCATCAGAAGTCCCTTGTCCTGCCTGAACGGTCGTAACTCCTTATTCAGACCAATATCCGACAGAATGTCTAACACCATCTGACCATACCTGCTGAGCGCACTCTTACGAAAATGGGGAGACTCCATATCATAATAGGTTAATTCCTTCTGAAATTCTCCAATCGAATCCATATCCGCAATGATCAGAAGCATCCCCACCTCTCCCACGGAGTTATAGGAATGGATCTGATTCGGGTAGATCATCAGGCAATCTCCGGCAGTCAGATGATAGTTTACCCCCGCTACCGTAGCGTCCATCTCTCCTTGCGTCAAATGGACAAATTCCATATGCTTATGCAGATGGAACGGGAAGTTCGGATGCCACCAGACATGGCAGTCATAGACCTTTTTCCTGCTCTCATAAAACGGTTTTACTGTATTCATACTAATCTCCAATTCCGCAGACGATTCCTTCCGTCGGAGGAATCTCGAATCAAATTTGTGCTCTTTGTATTCTACATACCATATTCCATTTCAGATTTCCACTGTTTTTCTTAAAAATAGCAATTTTTGTCCCATATGTTATTTCTTTTTGTCGTGCAGTCAACATGTTTTTCACGTACAATCAAATTAAATGAAAGAGGTTCCACATTGAAAACCAATTACCTCTAAGCAAAGAAACGAGATAGTTTATGAATCGTACAGAAGCAAAAGAAAAAGCTGCCGCATTGGTAGCAAAAATGACAATAGAAGAAGCTGCTTCCCAGCTGTTGCACTCCTCTCCCGCGATTCCCCGTCTGGGTGTTCCCGCCTATGACTGGTGGAGTGAAGCACTCCACGGAGTCGCCAGAGCCGGCACTGCCACCTGCTATCCGCAGGCGATCGGTCTGGGTGCAACTTTTGACCGTGATCTTCTGCAAGAAATTGCCGGTTCCATCGCACTGGAAGCCAGGGCAAAATATAACGCATATTCCCATCTGGAGGACCGTACCCGCTATAAGGGTGTGACTATGTGGTCTCCCAACATCAACATCTTCCGTGATCCCCGCTGGGGAAGAGGTCAGGAGACCTACGGAGAAGATCCTGTCCTCACCGCCGCACTCGGCTGCGCCTTTGTAGATGGCCTGCAGACGAAACGGGACGGCTACCTGACCACTGCTGCCTGCGCCAAGCATTTTGCGGTACACTCCGGTCCGGAAGCCCTGCGTCATAGTTTTGACGCCAAAGCCACGAAAAAAGATCTGTGGGAGACATATCTTCCCGCTTTTGAAGCCCTGGTGAAGCAGGCGGATGTGGAAGCTGTCATGGGTGCTTACAACCGCACCAACGAGGAACCCTGTTGCGCACACTCTTATCTTATGGAAGACGTGCTTCGCGGTAAATGGCATTTTCAAGGACATTACGTTTCCGACTGTTGGGCAATCCGGGATTTCCACGAAGGGCACCATGTTACTGCTTTCCCTGAAGATTCCGCTGCTCTCGCCCTGGAGAAGGGCTGTGACTTAAACTGCGGCTGTACCTATGAATATATCTTACAGGCATATAAACAGGGAAAAGTGAACGAAGAAGAGATCCGCCGCAGTGCCGTGCGCCTCTTCACCACCAGATATTTGTTAGGACTTTTCGATCACAGTGTGTTAGATGAGATTCCTTACAACGTGATAGGATGTAAAGAACACAGAGAACTGGCTTATCAGGCTGCTGTAGAGAGCTGTGTACTGTTAAAAAATAACGGCACACTGCCCCTTTCCCTGAAGGATAAAAAGCGTGTGGCAGTCATCGGTCCCAACGCTGATAGTCATGCCGCATTGGTCGGCAATTACAACGGTACCCCTCCCCGCTCCATCACTGTGGTGGAAGGCATCATAAGGATCTGCGAAGATACCGACTGGGATGTAAATTATGCGGAAGGATGTCTGCTCTATGACGATCCTGCGGTACGAAAGGTATTTCAGAATTATCGCATTCCGGAGGCTGTGGCATTAGCCGAGTCCTGTGATCTCACAATACTTTGCGTCGGTCTCGACGCTACGTTAGAGGGAGAACAGGGAGATGTCGGCAATGCTTTTGCCAGCGGTGACAAACCTGATCTATTGCTTCCCAAGATTCAAAGAAATCTAGTGGAACAGGTACTTGCTACCGGCACTCCGGTGATCCTGGTCGATCTCGCCGGAAGCCCCATAGATCTATCCGCTTATGAAGATCAGGTGTCTGCAATCCTGCATGCCTGGTATCCCGGTGGCGAAGGTGGCCGCGCCATTGCGGATATTCTGTTCGGCAGAGTATCTCCCAGCGGCAAACTGCCCCTTACCTTCTATTATAATGACAGCCCTCTTCCGGACATTACCGATTATCATATGACCGGACGCACATACCGCTATTTTGAAGGCAGACCCTGGAAGCCTTTCGGTTTCGGAATGACCTATGGAGAATTACAGATTACAGAAGCTAAAGTGTCCGAGGTAGAATACACGAGTGAGATTCCCTCCGCGCAGATCACTCTGCACTGTCAGAACCCCACGGATCGTGACTTAAGTGATGTCATACAGGTCTATGTCCATGTAAATGGCTCCGCCAATGAAGTGCCGAATCACAAGCTGGCAGCCTTTGAGCGGATCCGCCTGGAAGCCGGAGCAGACAGAGAATTACAGATTAAAGTTCCCGCCGTGGCATTTACCACAGTAGACGATTCCGGTAATCGTAACTGCGATGGTACATCCGCTACATTATATGTGGGATTTACCCAGCCTGATCTAACCGAAGCAGATCAGAAGACCTATGAATACGGCAGAGGACAGATCTTCGAGATCCCATTACACTGAGCACTATGGTGGTAAGCCATTTGCTATAGAGAGATGTATTTTTTTAACAAGAAGGATAAATCCTTTCCTCGCCATAGAGGTCTGGATTTTCCTTCGGAAAACAAGGAGGATAAATCCTCTCCTCGCCATAGGGGCTCGGATTTTCCTTCGGAAAACAAGGAGGATTACAATGAAAAGAAACAAGATCTTAAGCTTACTGCTGTCAGTTTCCATGCTGACCGCACTCACCGCCTGCGGAAGTCAGGGTTCCGATACTCCCGCAGCATCCACCACTGCCGGAAGCACTGCAGTCGCTACCGAAAGCGCCGCTTCTTCAGATGACGGATATGTGCTGGACAAGGTTACCCTTGTCGTTGACGGTACTTTCAATGCATCCGTAGATGCTTATCAGGACAAGTTCGTCGAGCAATGGGACGCTGCTGTCAGTGAAGCACTTGGTCATCCCATCAGCCTGAATATCCAGCAGTTAGACCATTCCAGTTATGTAGATGGTGTCGGTCGTCTGTTCGCCAGCGGTGATTATCCTGATGTGATTCTGCTGAATGCAAGTCAGTATGCCGAATATGCAAAAACCGGTCTTCTGTGGGATATGACAGATGCCTATGATAATGCAAAGTTCCAAAGCCATATGGTACTTCCCGCAGTGAACCAGAGCGTTCGCATCGACGGCAGACAGTATGGTCTGTCCACCGGTCTTGGCGGAGGTTGTATCACTTACGTAAAACAGGCATGGCTGGATGCTGTTGGCATGAAGGCTGAGGATATTACCGACTGGGATTCCTACTATGCAATGTTAAAGGCATTCACCGAGCAGGATCCTGACGACAACGGCAAGAATGATACCTATGGTGTTGCTGCGGCAGGATTTATCGGTTCTGAGGCTCCTTATACCAACTACCTGCCTCAGTTTTGGCAGAATGCATACCCTAGCTTCACCTATGATAAGAATGGTGTATGGTATGACGGTTTCAACACTCAGGAGACCAAGGATGCTCTTCTTCGCTTACAGCAGGCTTACGCTGACGGCGTTATCGATCCCGAGTCCCTGACCATGGGTACCAAGGATGTTCGTGAAAAATGGTGGTCTTCCGACCAGTCCGGCTCCTTCGGCGCTTTCACTTACTGGTCCGGTTACTGGAACGATAATCTGATCAACAACATGGACAAAAACGGTGTAGATTCCGGGCTGGCAAGACTGGCTCCCCTCGCTGAAATGGACGGCTACCTGAACCGGGAATCTCCTGTGTACTGTATTATTGATGACGGTGACGGCGATAATTCCAGAGAACAGGCAATTTTTGATGCAGTCTTCGAAACCATGTTTGATGGTGGCACTGTACAGACACTGTGGGTATACGGTGCTGAGGGTTATCACTGGTCTACCGAAGCAGAAACTATTGTTACCGGTGAAGGTACCGACAATGCAAAGACCTATGAATATAAAGATGGTGAATTTCATCTTCGCCTGAACCCTTCCGATCCCAGTGCTCTATGGAAAAAGAATGCTATTGATCCTTCTTCCATGATCTGCTCTCTTGAAAATGGTTTTGAATCAGCTACCGACCTGACCAAGGAATGTAACGAGTTTTTCTCCGAGCACAGCGTAGATGCTCCTCATTCCGCATCCTGTGATGCCATCACCAACTACGGCGGCACCATCACAGATGCCAAGAATGCAGTCATTGCTGACGTTGTAGTTAAAGGCGGCGATGTAGATGCAGCAATGGATAATTACGTGAAGACTACCCAGGATATGATAACCGAGATTCTTGAACAGCTGAACACTAAATAAAAGCAGTTAATACTTTTCTCAAATTAACCCTATACAGCAAAAGCCACTTCATATTATGATATGAGGTGGCTTCAGACTGTAGACAAAACGCTTTTGGTCAGCACTCCAGAAGCGTTTTTCTTGTTTTCGGTTCAAAAAGTGTGTACTTGATCAATAATAAACACTTTTGGGCTCCCCTTTTTCCCTTCCTGGCTATCATCTTTGCCAGTTTTTTCAGATTCATGCAGGCAAACGTAAGCTCGACTTTCATTTCCATCCGGGCTTTTCCTATCATCTGTGTATAGCGGAATCCGTGGTTTTCTTTTGCTGTTCCGAAGAGGCGCTCTACGGTCTCTTTCCGTTGCGCATACATTTCCTTCATCCCAATCGTATGCCGGATATCCTCACACTTTTCCATGTACGGCTCCCAGATATGCCGGGTCACTACCTTCACATGATCCCTGCTTTCTGTGCACTGCTTCAGATATGGACATCCTTCACAGATCATTCCGCAGCTCTTGTATTCCCGGTATCCGGAACGGTTCGTCGTATGATAAGCCAGCACCTGATCATTCGGGCATACATAGCAGTCAAAATATTCATCATACACATACTCGGCTTTTTTGAAAAAACCATCTTTGGTCATGGGGCGTTTATACGGTAGAAGCGGTGTGATACCATCATCCAGAAGTAACTTTGCTATCGCTGGTGTTTTGTATCCTGCATCGGCTACCAGTGTCTGAATGCCAATATCTTTTATCTTATCATACAGGGATTTAAATGTCCGGCTGTCATGCTGATTGCCGGGATTTACACTATAACCCAGAATCCATCCGTTTTTGTCACAGGCTGTCTGCACGGAATACGCAAAAACATTTTTATGTTCACCCTTTCGGAACCATCCGCTTTCCGGATCCGTTGTACTTTCCTTGACCGTTTTTTCTTCTTTTCCATCAGAGCTGCCACCACAGGAGGGGGGATCTTTGGGATCTTCCTTCTTTTCTTTCAGAGGCTTTTTCCCATGCGCTTCCCGGTCTTCGTTGATTTCCTTCTTTAACTGCTCTTCGAAGAACAGTGCTTCCTCATCTGCAATCCGTTTCCGCATCTTTTTGCTGTTTGCCCGTGCTTTTACATGGGTGGCATCCACGAAGACCTCAGAAGGATCGATCAGTCTGGATTTATAGCATTCCTGCAGGATACGGGAAAAGATCTGTTCAAAAAGATCAGTATCCTTAAAGCGTCTGGTATAATTCTTTCCAAACGTAGAGAAATGGGGAACCTTGTCCATCATTTCCAGACCGAGGAACCATCGGTATGCGACATTGACTTCGATTTCTTTTACTGTCTGGCGCATACTTCGGATGCCGTACAGATACTGGATGAATGGAATTTTAATGAGCATGACCGGATCCATGCTGGGGCGGCCATTGTCTGCACTGTATTTATCGATCACAAGATCATAGATAAAACTCCAGTCGATTGCCTGGTCAATCAGGCGCAGCAGATGATCCTGCGGAACAAGGTCATCCATGCAGAACATCTGAATCTGTTCTCTTTTCTTATCTGCATTCTGTGTCATCATAGGAAACACCGCCTTTATTTTGATACTTTCATTATACCAAAAAAGTAGTGAAAAGTCCCGTAAATACGGCATTTTCACTACTTCTTATATGCTTGTAAGTACATAATTTTTGCAGTCATGACACAAGAAAAGCTCCCTCATAGGAAGGAGCTTTGTCTACAGTCTGAAGCCACTTCATATTATGATATGAGGTGGCTTTTGCTTTAACTTGAAAGTTACGAGCCATGCAAAAATAGAACGGAATACCTCGGTGGGAGCTTGCTCACACAAGAGGTTATTTCGTTCTATTTTTATACGGCGACAGCCGTCAATGAAATAAATGTGGAGCGTCCTTTGCGAAACATTTATGAATTGAGTGCATGGCTCGTAACGTAGGGGCCGTAAAATCCACGCAGAAAGGGCTGCCCGCCCTGGACTCGGATGCTAGCTACAACTGTAGATTTTCTAAAGGAAAGTGGTCAAGTGCTTCTCATCATGACGGGGCCGCCTTTACGCTGCCATCCATGTCGCTTACCGGCTAACGCGAACATCGTGTTCGCGTTGCCCCTGCGGCTCAACCACTTTCCAAGAAAATCTCACAGTCTCCGCCGCATCTATGTCCGGGGGAGCAGTCCTTTTCTGCTGGGTTATGAAAGACATCCCAATTATTTAGACAGAGCATTTGAGAATACATGTGCGGAAGTTAAAAACAAGAATCTAGTATGTGCGAAAAATCAAGAAATACATGCGGACAATTCAAAAACAGGAATTAGGTATGTGCAAAAAAGTAGGAAACACATGCAAACAACTCAAAAAACAAGAATTAGGTATGTATAACAAGTCTGGAAATACATACCTATAAGCAAAAAATAATGATCAGGCATGTATGATAGCCGGAAAAACACATGTGAAATAGGCTAAAACGGAAAACAGGTGTGTAAAATATTTCCGAAAACACATGTATAAAATTTTAAAACAGGAATTAAGTATGTAAATGACTTGGAGGAATACAGAAATCAGTAACACGAGTTAGGCTTACTGATTTTTCATGGGATTTTCAAAACGCAGAACGCCCACGGCGGACGGAATGTCATGCCGCGATGTCTGTCGGAGGGTGTTGATATTTTCTTGAAAAGTGCTGAAAGACAGGGTGGAGCGAACAGGACGTTCGCGACAGGCGGACGTTGCCATGGATGGCAACTGGAGCCGTGCCCGTACGGATTAGAACCGCTATATCACTTTTCGTAGAAAATTCACACCTGGAGACGCGACATCAAAGCGTGATGTTCCGTTCGCTGCGGGCGTTCGTGGAGTTTACGGCAACCCTGCGTTACTAACCATGCGTTCAATTCATAAATATGTCGCAAAGAACGCTCCGCATTTATTTCATTGACACCTGCCTGAGGGTCATCTGCTTCTCCGGTAGTTCTGTTTGTATTAAAAACGCCATTTTTCGCTAAAAAAATACAAAAACAGTAGATTTTGACCTTTTATAAGAGCTTATTTTCGCTAAAATGGAAAAAATAATAAAATCAGTACAAAAAATGCTTGATTTAGAAGTTTTTTGTACTGATTTTGCTATTTTGATGCGATTTGCACCAAAGCAATAGAAATGTTCATTGCTCGCGTAACTCTCAAGTTAAAAGACCACTCTTATCGTCGTTCCTTTTCCCGGTTCACTCTGCAGTTCCAGCTGTGCGTGACTCTTGGCGATAATGTGTTTTACAATGGCAAGTCCCAGTCCGGTGCCACCGGTGGATTTGGAACGGCTCTTGTCCACGCGGTAAAAACGCTCGAAGATCCTCTCCTGGTGTTCCTTGGAGATCCCGATTCCGGTGTCTTTTACTATCAGGTAAGTATGGTCCTCTCTGGCATAGGTCTGTACATCCACGCTTCCTCCCAGGTTGTTATACCGGATGGCATTATCGCACAGATTGTATAGCAATTCCTCCATCATCTGCCGGTTCGCCGTTACGTAGCACTCCGTACCGGAGAGGGCAATAGTCACATTATGTTTCTCGGCACTCATGGAGAGCATTTCCACACAATTCTGTGCCATCTCATGAAGATTCAAAAGTTCCGTATCCGCTTCCCCTTCCGTGCCATCCAGCTCTGACAAACGGATAATATCATTGATCAGTGTAAGCAAACGATTCGCGCTGTTATGAATCCCGTGAGCAAAACGCACCGTATCCTGTTCGGAAGCCATTCCGGTCTCAATCAGCTCCGCATATCCTGAAATAGATGTCAGCGGAGTCTTCAGTTCGTGAGATACATTTGCACTGAATTCCTGACGCATTCTGGCATTTTTCATAATGTCTTCATGCTGTTTGCGGATCATGGCCATGAACGGCGTCAGTTCCTCATAGGTCTGCATTTCCGTACACTCACCTATGTTCTCTGCCAGTTTTTCAATGGGGGCGATCAGCTTCGCGGTCAGCACTTTGGCCGCCACCATGCACAAGATCAGCAGCACTATGAAAATACCAGCCATCATAGGCAGCGCCTGGCTGAAAATGCTGTAAATACTCCTGGCATCTTTGGACAGACGTAAGATACTGCCATCTGCAAGCCGGATGGCATAATAAAAAGTGGACCGGGATAACGTCTCGGAATTACGGACCGCCTCGCCCTCTCCGTCCTGCATGGCTTCCCGGATCTCGGGTCTGGAAGAGTGGTTTCCCATGGCCACGGAATCCGCTTCATTATCATACAATACCCGGCCGTCACTGCCAATGATGGTCAGTCGAAGATCCGATTCCACCGGCACACCGCTTTGCTCAATTTCCTCTACGGAAGAGCAGTTGCTCAGCAACAATCCGTAGCTTTTCAGATCCTCCAGTACCTGTCTGCGAAACAGATCATAATAGACCACTGTGATCAATACCATCGTCAGCAGAATCGTCACCGTGGCAATGAGGATCATCATTTTGTTAATCTTTTTCTTCATCTTCTGTTACGCTTTCTCACCGTTCATAATGTATCCCACATTACGTACCGTCTTGATCAGGCTGCCTTCTTCCTTCAGCTTCTGCCGCAGAGTCTTGATATGCATATCCAGCGTTCTGGACTCTCCCTCGAAATCAATCCCCCACACCCGGTCTAAGATCAGTTCTCTGGTAGTCACGATACCGGCATTCGTCATCAAAAGCTTTAACAGTTCATATTCCTTGTAAGTCAGTTCCACCGGCTCCTTACCTACCGTCACGGAATGTTTCTCTCTGTCCAGCACAATATTGCCAAGCTTCAAAATCTTATCTTTGTCCTGAGTCTTCTGACTTCTCCGAAGCATTGCTTTGACCCTGGAGATCAGTTCCATGACGCCGAAGGGTTTCGTAATATAATCATCCGCTCCCAGATCCAGGCCTTTCACTTTATCGATCTCCGTGGTCTTGGCCGTCACCATGATCACCGGAACCAGCACTGTATCCTGTCTGGTACGCAGTTTTTTCACGATACTCAGACCATCCTCGTCCGGCAGCATGATGTCAAGTAAAATCAAATCCGGTGTGGTCTCATTCAGTGCCTCATAGAAATCCGTTGCGGAATCAAAACCTTTTACCTCATATCCTACATTTGCCAACGCAAAGGTCTCGATCTCCTGAATATTTTTATCGTCTTCTACTACATAGATCAATGCCATCTCACAGCACTCCTCTCTGACTGTGCTTCCTCTTTCTAACTATACCTCTGTAATTCCTCACTCCGCAAGTAATTTTGCATTCTTTTCCATAACACGTTCCTGCTTTGTGGGAGGTAACTGGTATTTTTCACGGCATGCCATCACCTTGCCCTGGAAATCCAGATTATCCTCCTGGCGCAGTTCATCCAGATAAGCATGCGTATCAAATTCATCTTCATTCACCTGTACCAGGCAGACCGCAATATTGGAGCAGTGATCACTGACACGTTCAAAGTTCGTGATCACATCAGATAAAATAAATCCCAGTTCAATGGTACATTTTCCCTTACGGAGTCTGCGCACATGACGCTGCTTCACATCCAGACTCAATCCGTCAATAACCTCTTCCATGGGTTCTACCTGCCTTGCCAGGTTCAGGTCTCCCTTTATAAAGCTGTTCATGGTAATATCCAGAATGTCATGTACCGCTCTTTCAAATACCTTCAGTTCTTCCTGTGCCTTATCAGAAAAATCCAGCTTTTTGTCATACATTTCCTGCGCAGCCTCTTTCACATTGCGGGCATGGTCGGAAATCCTCTCAAAATCACCAATGCAATGTAAAATAGTGTTCAGCGTCTCGCTATCTTTACCGGACAGCTGTCTGGAGCTGAGTTTCACCAGATAAGTACCAAGCTCATCCTCAAAGCGGTCCACATCTGTCTCCATCTGTGCTACCTGCTCTGCCTTTGCCTCATCATACCCCTGCAGTAATGCCATGGCAAGATCCATCGCCTGGCGGGATTTGTCCGCCATAACAGACGCCACCTGCCTGCTCTGCTCTACCGCATAGGCAGGCGTATCCAGGAATCGTGGATCCAGAAGGCTCAGTGTCTTGTCTGTCTCGGACATTTCCTTCACATCTTCATGCGTAGGCAGTGTCAGGCAGGCAAGCTTTACCAGTCCATTGGAAAATGGCAGCAATACCAGCGTGGCAGCAACATTAAAGCAGCTGTGGACCACTGCAATGCCGAAGGGGGTTGCCACTTCTCCTAAAAAAGCAAAGGGATGAATGGCATTTGCAGTATAAAAGATTCCAAGGAACAATATCGTTCCGATAATATTGAAATACAAGTGGATCAGTGCCGCACGCTTTGCGTTGCGGGAAGCACCGATACCGGAGATCATAGCGGTAACACAGGTACCGATATTCTGTCCCATGATAATGGGAACTGCTGCGCCGAAGCTTACCGCTCCGGTCATGCACAGTGCCTGCAAAATACCTACAGATGCGGAAGAAGACTGGATCACCGCTGTGAGAACGAGTCCTGCCAACACACCGAATACGGGATTTTGGAACTTGATCAGCAGATTGGTAAACTCCGGTACCTCTGCCAGAGGTGAAACTGCCGCGCTCATGGAATCCATGCCAAACATCAGAATTGCAAAGCCCACCAGGATGGTTGCCGCATTTTTTAATTTATCTTTATGGGAAAACAGTAAAATACCCACACCCACGATTGCCAGAATCGGCGAAAAAGAACTGGGTTTGAGTATACGGATCCAGAAGGCATCGCTCTCAATGCCTGCAAGGCTTAAGATCCAGGAGGTCACCGTGGTACCGATATTGGCACCCATGATGATGCCCACTGCCTGTTTCAGGCTCATAATGCCGGAATTGACAAATCCGACTACCATTACAGTGGTAGCGGAGGAGGACTGGATCACGCCGGTGACCACCGCACCCATCAAGACTGCCTTGATCGGGTTGTTGGTCAGTTTCTCCAGGATACGCTCCAGACGTCCGCCGGATGCCTGGGACAATCCATCACCCAGCAGATTCATTCCGTATAAAAACAGTGCAAGTCCTCCTACCATCTTCAGCAAATCAAAAAAGTCCATACTCTAATCCTCTCATTTTACATAACATACTTTACATTTTCGGTTTCTATCTTCACTTTATCTTGCTTATGTAAAATGCAATATCTTCGAATGTAAAATTTATGTAAAATTGCAACGATGCAGAGCCATGAACCTTGCCGGATACTCGTCGAATGCTGGCATTCGTAAGAGTATATGGCAAAGGTTCTTTGGCGAGCACGCCTCAATGAGCAAAAGCAAAGCCTCGCAGAGGCGGTTTTGCGAATTGAAGCGCTGCATCGTTGCCGGGATCATCGAATTCTAGTATAATTTTACCCCTTCCATGTCTCCGGTCATACGGAAGATCGCCCACTGGGCAATATTTACTGCATGGTCGCCTACCTTTTCCAGGTACTTTGCCATCATCAGATAATCCACCACACGGTCGGCATCCAGATTCTGTTCCCGGATAGCCTGCATCATCTCTTTCTTCATATCGTTAAAGAGGTCGTCCACCACATCGTCATGCTCCACAACTTTTTGGGCATTCGCTTCATCTCCCTCCACGAAAGCCTCCACAGAATTATGGATCATATCCTTTGCCTCTTCCATCATTTTCAGAAGCAGCTTTTCCTGTTTTCCCTCAGAATTCATATTCCCCATCCGCAGATACAGCTCCACCATATCTGCCACATGATCACCGATCCGCTCAATGTCTGTTACAACCTTCAGTGCTGCACTCACCAGCCGCATATCTCTCGCCACCGGCTGCTGTCTGGTCAGTAAGCTCAGACACATAGCTTCAATGCTTCTCTGCATGTCCACCATCTTGTGATCCGTATCCAGCAGAGCCTTTAAAATATCCGCTTTGTTCTCCCGGATTCCATATAACATATGGTCATAACTGATCTCCGCATGTTCTCCCATCTCCGATACTTTATTTTTCAAAGTCCCGAGATCCTGCTCAAATAATACTCTGGGTGACATCTCCCATTCCTCCTATCTTTTCATTCATAATCAACCAAATCGTCCGGTGATGTAGTCTTCTGTCCGTTTATCCCGGGGTCTTGCAAAGATCTCTGAGGTTGCATTCTTCTCGACCACTTCTCCTACCAGGAAAAATGCGGTATCATCTGACACTCGGGCTGCCTGCTGCATATTGTGGGTTACGATGACCACAGTGTACTTTTTCTTCAGGGTCTCCATCAATTCCTCGATCTTTAATGTAGAGATCGGGTCCAGGGCGGAAGTGGGTTCATCCATCAGAAGCACCTCCGGGGATACTGCCAGGGCTCTGGCAATACACAGTCTCTGCTGCTGCCCGCCGGACAGACCCAGTGCGGATTTATGCAGACGGTCCTTTACTTCTTCGAAGATAGCGGCCCCCTGCAGGGAACGCTCCACAATCTCATCCAGTTCCTTTTTATTTTTGATGCCATGCAGTCTTGGACCATAGGCGATATTGTCATAGATAGACATGGGGAAAGGATTGGGCTGCTGGAATACCATACCCACCTTTTTACGAAGCAATGTGGTATCCACCCGCTTATCGTAAATGTCCTCTCCGTCCAGGATCACTTTTCCTTCGACCTTGCAGCCGTCCACCAGATCATTCATCCGGTTCAGGCAGCGCAGGAAAGTGGATTTTCCGCAGCCACTGGGACCGATAAATGCGGTAATGGCATGATCTGCGATCTCCATATTTACATTTTTCAGTGCATGGTTCTCTCCGTAATGGAGATTTAAGCTTTCCACGGTTATTTTACTGTTATCCATAAGGTTACTCCTTCTTGTGATTTCTCTTACTCTCGTCTCAATTTATTTGCTGCCAGCTTGGTCAGCAGATTCAGGATCAATACAATAACAATGAGAACACATCCGATTCCAAATGCGTTGTCATATTGTCCCTTCTGCATCTGCAGATACAGTTCGATCGTCAGGGTTCCGCCGGACTCCATTGCCTTGTGGGCCAGCTTCGCCAGATTGTCCCCGAAAGCTCCGGTGAACTTTGGCAGCTTATAGTCGCTTCCTGCAGTAAATAGAAGTGCTGCGGATTCTCCTACAATTCGTCCCAGTGCCAGGATGATACCGGTCACGATGCCCGGCATGGAGGACGGCAGAAGGATGGTACGGATCATATGCCATTTTGTGGATCCCATTCCCAGAGCACCGGTGCGATAACTGTCCGGTACGGTTCGCAGAGCTTCCTGCGTATTTCTGGTGATCAGCGGCAGCACCATCAGGGTCAGGGTAAAAGAACCGGTGAGCAGCGAGTAACCGAATCCCAAAGTCTCTCCGAAGAAGATCATACCGAACAGACCGAAAATGATAGAAGGAATACCGGACAGGGTCTCGGTGGTAAATTCAATGAGGGAGACCAGCTTGCCGGGTTTGGCATATTCGTTCAGGTAAATAGCACTTCCCACACCAATGGGGGTTGCGATCAGCAGAGTGATCACGATGATGTACAGAGTATTTAACAGGTTGCCGGCAATACCCGTGGTCTGTTTTCTGGCACTGGTCACAGTCGTTAAAAATGCCCAGTTCACGGTGTGAATGCCTTTCACAAAGACATACAGGATAATTCCCAGCAAAAGTGCCACCGCCAGTGTAGCGGAGATGTAAATAGCTGCCAATAGCAGCATGTCAGTGGGGCGTTTTCTTTTTACATATAAGGTGTCTTTATTCATTGTCGTCCGCCCCCTTTTTCAGTATTTTATTCAGTACTACATTAATGATCATAATGAATACAAACAACACCAGTCCGATGGTAAACAACACCTGTCTGTGCAGTCCGGAAGAATATCCCATCTCGCTGACAATGGCTGTGGTCAGGAATCGCACTGAGTTAAAGGGCAGGGGCACATTCACGCTGCTGCCGGATACCAGTGTGATAGCCATAGCCTCTCCGATAGCTCGTCCCACTCCCAGAACGATAGCGGTCACAATTCCGGATTTGGCTGCCGGAAGGATGGACCGGAAAATGGTCTGCACATGGGAAGCACCCAGTGCCAGGGAGGACGATTTTATTCCGGCGGGAACGGCACGTATGGAAGTTTCACTGATATTGATCACCGTGGGCAGGATCATGATCGCCAGTACGATCACTGCGGACAACAGGTTCGCGCCTCCGGTGAACTGGTGTGTCGTGGATCCCCGGAAGATCAGTCTTTCTAATTGATACATGAGAGGATTCAATAAGTAAATTCCCAACAATCCGTAGATAACGGAAGGGATGCCGGCTAACAGCTCTACCGCAGGCTTTACAATGGCAGCTAAGGGCTTAGGTGCCACCTCTGCCAGAAATACCGCTGTCAGTACGCCGATGGGTACACCCAGTAAAATTGCCAGTGTTGTACCAACGATAGAAGTCAGGATAACCCACAGAATACCGAATTTCGGCTCTGCCGCCGTCGGCATCCATTCTGTACTGAACAGAATCTCTTTTAATCCCACTTTTAAAATTGCCGGAGTGCCACTGATGATCATATATAAGGTAATGGAAACTACCGCCAGTACAGCGAAGAAGGCACAAATCGTAAAGACTATTTGTGCCACAGTTTCCACTACCGCTTTGTTTTTTCTGTTTCCCATTACGGAAGCGTGTGTTTGACTATTCATCGCTTTTTCCTTTTCTCGATTCCGATACTTACTTTACAGTGATCAGACCAACTTCGGAAGCGATCTGCTGTCCTTCATCGCCCATTACATAATCGAACCATGCCTGTACCAGATCGTTCTGCTCGGAGATCTCACCTTTGGTAGCCATTACGAAGGGTCTGCTTAAGAAGTAGTTACCGGCCTTGATGTTCTCTGCGGTAGCCTCTACGCCTTCCAGGGAAAGTGCCTTAACACTATCATCCAGTGCATCCAGGGAAGCGTATCCGATAGCTCCGGGAGTGGATGCTACTTTAGCGATCACAGCACCGGTGCTGTCCAGTTCGTTTGCATATTTGCAGGCATCCTTCAGGTCAACCAGCTCTTCAAAAGCACCTCTGGTACCGGAACCTGCCTCACGGCCGATCACAATGATAGGCTCATCTGCGCCGCCGACTTCTTTCCAGTTGGTAACTGTGCCATTGTAGATGTTCGTCAACTGCTCTTTGGTCAGATCTGCTACTTCGTTAGCAGGATCTACACATACAGCAATACCGTCAATTGCTACTATGTTCTCTGCAACGCCCGCTGCCTTTTCCTCATCCTTTAAGCTTCTGGAAGAGTTGCCGATATCGGCAGTTCCGTTGGTAACAGCTTCGATACCTGCACCGGATCCTACGAACTCAGCAGTTACGGTTACATCAGGATATTCTTCCATGAAAGCTTCGCTCAATGCATTGGCTAACTTCTCCATAGAAGTACTTCCTACCATGGAAATGCTGCCGGACAGATCTGCGGTGGTTTCAGCAGAAGCTACTTCACTGCTTGCTGCTACAGTGCTTTCTGCTGCGCTGCTTGCCTCTGCGGATGATGCTGTGTTTGCAGTTGCATCACCGTTACCGCATGCAACCAATGTAGTTACTGCCAATATTCCTGCTCCGATCAGAGCTAATAATTTGCTGTGTCTTACTCTCATAATAATGTCCTCCATGTGTTTGTTTTTCTTTCTCTTGATTACGCAATCATACTAACATGGAGGAAATTCACATAATATCATAGTCCGGTAATTTATTTGTAAGATTTAGGTAAAAAGGTGAGCCGTCAAAATGGCGACGGATGCGTAGTAGACGCTTTTATGAATGCAGCGTGGGCTGAACGTAAATCAGATGCTCTCCAGAATGCCGTCAGCGATGGCCCGGGCGATCTCGTCAAAGCGGCTGTCAAAGAGTTCGTTGTCCGCATCCGTATTGATAAATCCCACTTCTACCAGCACTGCCGGCATATTTGTGCTGTTCAGCACCACCAGATTCGGTCTTTCATTCACTCCCAGATTCACGAACCCCACCTGCTCCAGTCCGGCATTGATGTTGTACGCCATCCTGGCTGCCGCCCCATAGCGGTTGTAGACCAGACTCTCCACTCCGCTGTACTGGTTCGGATAAGGACTGGAATTGCGATGGATCGAGACAAAATAATCTCCTCCCACCTCATTTCCCTCCTGCGCCTTCTGATAAGGAGACTCGTAGATATCTGTGGTCCTGGTGTAATACACATCCACTCCGTTTTCTTCTAAGATGCTTCCCACCGCCAGTGTCAGCGCCAGCGCATCCTCACTTTCTTTTCTTCCCTTATACGTGGCCCCGGGGTTTGCACCACCGTGCCCCGCATCCAATACGATCAATGGCATAAAAAAGCTCCCGCATATCCTTTTGTTTCATGATATGCGGGAGCTTCCCCATTTAGATATTTATTTTAAAAGTGCTGCCGTCACTTCCTGAGGGATTACAAATTCCGGTGCTCCCATAGAACCGGGCGCCACTTCGTATTCATCAAAGGCAATGACTAGTTCGTTTTTTTCATTAAAATAGAAGTTTGTCTGCTCCGTGATTCCCTGAAAATTGAATTCCGGCATATCGTCATTATCCAGGAAATAGATCACGCCTTCGTCCGCCGCCATCTGTTCCTTCATCTGGGTCTTAATGTTCTCGCTGATCGCGGAAATATAGTCGCTCCCTTCTGCAAACAGATCTTCCAGTGTCACCACATTTCCCGTCTGTTTATCAATCGTATAAAATTGATTATGTTCATAGCCGCTAGCCTCCGTCTCCAGGACACTCAGCTTCACTGTATAATACAGTGCATTATCTGTAACAACCTCCTGTGTTACATGCAGTCCATGATACCCTTCCTCGGATAAGGTATCCTCGAACTGACGGATCAGTTCCTCTACCGTAGCCTCCATATCCTGATTGACCGCATCCACACCGTCTTCCGACAGCTTCGCCTCCGCAGCCTCCTGTCCGGCACCGTCCACACTTCCTGCAGCTGTGCCCTCCAAAGTGGCAGCACCGACTGCCACCTCTCCTGCGGGAACACCTTCTCCCGCATCTTCTCCATAAGAGATCTGTGCAAGTTCTACTTCGGCATCATGGTTCTCATCGCTATAATTGTACTGCCGCACCGTCACCAGTCTAAAAAAGCCTCCCAGCACCGGAATATTTTCCATGGCATGGGCGATCTGCATATTGGTATTTGGCAGTGCGATCAACACGATCACAGCTGCCGCTGCCGCAGTCCATGCGGAACGTCTTCGGACACGCTCCGCTCTTTTTTTCTCTATCCGGGCTCTGTCGATACCTGCCTGCAACCGTTCCCGTCCCGCTTCGGGTATTGTCATATTCTCATACTCCTCTTTTAATTGTTTTAATTGTTCCTGTTCATTCATATCTATTCTCCATCTGTCCGGTCTATTCGGGCCGGTCATGTTATCTCTTTGCCTGTATCTGTCTTATGTCCTGCATATATATGATGTCGGGGTCAAAATCTCCCGACTTTGCTGCCTACGGATTGCTCAGCCTGTGCTGCCCTCGAGGTTCAGCCGCAGCTTTTTCATCACCCGGTACAGTCTGCTCTTTACCGTGTTCAGGTTCTCATCCAGTATCTTCGCGATCTCCTCCAGCTGCCTGTCCTCAAAAAATCTCAGAACCACAATGGCACGATCCTTCGGGTCAAGATTTTCTATAGCACGTTTTAAATCAATATTTTCATAGATATCTTCACTTGCCGCCTGGATCTCCTCCACATCCGCGCTCTCCTTCCGGTTGCGCAGGAAGCTGCATGCCTCGTTGACCACGATCCGGTATACCCAGGTCTCCACGTATTGCGGCTCCTTCAGGCTGTCACTTTTTAAAATGGCTTTATAGGCTGCTTCCTGTACAATATCCAGCGCGTCCGCTTCATTATGTACATAACTATAAGCAAGACGGTAATACTTCTCATACCCCTCCGTCAGGGCACGCTCCACCGCCTGTTCTTTTTTTCTGTCTGACATATGTCTTTTCCTCACTTTTATGAAAACTGCATGCAATCATTTTCTCTGATATTCATTTTAACACATATTCTTCTTAAGCTGTCTATTATTTTGACGCTGTATTCCCACAAAAAGTTTCACCGGCAAATCGGGAAAATATTCCCGCTTTTTTGAAAAGGGTTGAAAAGGTTTGAAAAAGTTTTTAGAAAATTCTTTTAAAAAAGAGATTGAGTTTTTCACCCAACCTCTTATTACTGATTTCAATAATTATCCACTACCGCCTCCTGGTATTTGATTGCAATTTCCTTCAGAAATGCCTTATCATTCATTCCTGAGACTGCATACTTTCCATTGCCATAATAGAAATATATGATATACCCTTTTTCCCCATTATCTTCTTTTTTCTGAAAAACTTCCAAATTAATATTGTCATTCTCAAATTCTTCCAGGAAATCATATCCAGGATATATTTCCCTCACTCTCAGAATCTCTTGCGGATATAATTTTATTTCGAAATACAATATTTCAGCAGTGTCCTTGCAAAAATACTCATATATTGCATCCGACTCGTTAGTTTTAACAATTTCAATTCGGCTCATATTATATCCATCGTCGAGTGATTCCATAATTTCATACGGCACTTCCACATACGTTTTGAATATAGAAGGAACTTCTTCTATACTAAAATACTTTTCTTTAACACGGTTTTTTAAATCTTTTATGGTCACTTCCGGTGAAGTTATCATCGTTGTTCCCTCTTCATTCTTATCCATCCACCAGAAGAATCCGCCATGCTTCTCTGCATTTACGGCCATCTGCCAGGAGCCTCCCAGCATGATAACAATCAATACAGCCGCTGCCACTACAACAGCCCTGTGCTTCTGAAAATAATGCAGGACCTTATGCTCTTTCTTTTTCTCCGGCTCATCGGCCTCTGCCAGAATTCTTTCCTCTTCCTCACGCTCTGCACAATATTTCCAAAAGTTATCCACCACTTCATCCGATGACAATCTGTCCTTCTCCTCTTCCGGGATCAGACTGTCCAGCAGTTTCAATAAATTCTGAACTTCATCCGCATCAAACTCTTCATCGGAAGCTTCCATTGTATACCAATCTAATCGTTTCTGAATCTCCTGAATCAGACTTTCATTGTCCTGTTTCTTCATTTCTGCTCTGTTCCCTTCTGTATCTCATCGTCCGGCTTCGATGCCTGATCTTTATCCCTCTCTATTATATGTGTCTCTTTTTTGTCATTTCTTACAGACATTTTTTGTTTTTTGTCGAATACCTTACCGTCATATATGATTTTTGCCACTTTTCCACGAAGCCTGTTGATTCGTACGCTCATGTTGTTCTCGGACGTATTCTCCAGCTTTGCCATTTCCGGTATTTTATACCCTCGTACGAAATACCGTGAAAAACGTTTCTTATCTTCTTTGTCCAGATCATTCTCCAATACGATATCCAATTCTACTTTACCATATTGGTCCTTCGCCTCAATATGCTCATGCCCTTCTATAGGGATTTCACGTTGTAACTTTCTGGTCTTTTTATTAAAGTCCTGGATTTTGTATCTCGCCGTTTCAATCAGAAAACCTGTCTGATTGGGATGTTCCTTCAGCTGATCCCACTTTTTATAAGCAATATAAAGCGTCTCCTGTAATACATCCTGTGCCAGAGACTTATCCAGTATCCGGCATTTGATGAAGTCATATAAGATCGCCTGATTCTCACGAATCAATCTGGTAAACTCCTGATGGTCTGCTTCCATCTCTTCTGTCTTTTTCTTATGCATTTGTCATCGCTCCATTATGAGGTTTTATCTTCTCAAAATTTCTCTTATATAATTTACCATTCATTCCTATACTAAATATAGACGTTTTTACGATTCGTTTAAAATTTCTATTTTGTATCTATATATTTAGCTTTTTATAAAATCACTGTCAATTATTTGTCGCCGACAAAATCCGCTAATATTTGTGCCGATTAAGTGTTGACAAACAAGGTCGCTTTTGTTAGAATAGACCACGGTGATTGCATAACAATCACGTGATGCTGCTGTGGCTCAGTCGGTAGAGCGTCGCATTGGTAGTGCGGAGGTCACGGGTCCGATTCCCGTCAGCAGCTCTT
>ERZ1034723.19-NODE-19-length-98500-cov-14.458723_pt1 | contig 98500 bp, 83 predicted proteins | sample MGYA00520637_ERZ1034723 | MGnify/ENA primary metagenome ERZ1034723 (study PRJEB33766, sample SAMN09781719) | gut metagenome | biome: gut microbiome | host: Homo sapiens | place: Madagascar | study: EMG produced TPA metagenomics assembly of the PRJNA485056 data set... | reverse complement strand
TTTTCTTCTGTCGCGCCCCGGCTTTGCGGCTTCCCCGGGGCTTATCCTGACTTTTCATTCTATTTAGCCCTGACCTCGCAATTCCTGCAGCACTTATTTCCGCCTCAGGTACCCACGCAGGCGATTTCCATGAGAATCGACATTCACTGTCAGGGCTCCGTAGTCCATGGTGCCATACCAGGGCACCCGGGCGTCCTCTAATCGCTGCAGCGTCTCGACATGGGGATGTCCATAGGAATTGTTGCGACCACAGGATATGATCGCGGTGGCAGGACTGGCGGTGGCAAGGAACTCAGTGCCGGTGGAATAGCCGGAGCCATGATGAGCTACCTTCAGTATATCTACCCTGAACTTCCTCTGTCCGTGCTGTTCCTGCAATCTCCTGGTTGTCTGTAGCGACTGCGATTCTTGTAGCGACCGGAATTCTTGCAGCGACCGGGATTCTTGCAGCGACCGGGATTCCTGCAGCGACCGGAATTCCTGCAACGACTGCGATTCCTGCAACGCCTGCAATTTCTGCGTCAATTGCCGTTCCCCTTCTCCTTCCACATCCCCTGTCAGAAGAATGCTGATCTTCCCAATGGCAGATGCCCCACTTGCGTCATTGGCTTTTCTGTCGTCTATTGCTTCCTGCTTCATCTTCTTCGCAAATACCTCCACATAAAAGCATTCCGAATAGGCGTTGGCATCTGCAAGGGTCGTATTCTCCTCCGGGTGCAGACACAACAACCTAAGTTGACTGTCTCTGATCTCATCGCCGCATTTTATGTAGCTTACCGGTATCCCGGCATCCTCCGCCGCTGCAAGCAGCTGCTCAAAGGTTTCCCTGCGCTCCGACTCTCGGATTGCCGGTAGGAACAACTGCTCCGCAGTAATCCCCCATTCCTCACCGTTCTCCATCAATTCCAATACTCCATTCATATGGTCTTCATCAGGGTGGGAAACAAATACGCCGCGAAGAGATGAGATGCCACGGCTCTTGAGATAAGGCTTCAGCACATATTCACCGATGTTCTTCCGGCTGGTGCTGCCACAGTCGAAAAGATAGGCTCCCTGCCCAGTCTCCACCACGATGCCGTCGCCCTGCCCCACGTCCAGGAAAGTCACGCGACTCCCACAATCAAAATTTCCTGTGAGCAAACCAATCAATAATCCTAGGATCATCACAGCTGCGGTCAGGTGCGGAACTCTGTTCCTATGCATCATCTCTCCCTTACAATCCCTTTTTCTATTCCTGATGCTTTCATCCGCTCCTCTCGTTATAAGACACCATGGGGTTCTCGCAGAATGCAGCCTGTCTACCGGAACATTTTCCTCCCCATACGTTCCCCGTTTCTTCCATGCTTCCACATATTTTCTGCCGAAGACCAGCAGAAATATCCCGGCATAATAACAAGCAATCTGCCATCTCTCAGGTTGTCCCACACACCATACCGCCCCCGGCAGTTCTCCGAATCTTTCACAGATCCACTCATACCACCACAGGATCAGACAATCCACCGTCCCCACAATACCAAGTCCCGGAATCAACGACAGGATTCCTCCCGCCACTACCGCACTCATAAATGGCAGCACCAACAGATTCAACAGCACCGAATAGACCGGGATTTCATAGAAAAACCATAACTGTACGGGCAGTGTAAACAGGATGACTCCCACACTGGCAGCAAAGCCTCCTTTGACCGCAGACGCCATACGGCGAATTTCTTCATACGCCACCTTGCGCCAGCCTTCCCGGTACTTGTTTCTCTCATAGGCGGAATCACCCAGAATATCTGCCACGGTACGAAGCCATGTCGATATCCCTTTGACTTCTGACTCCGCATCTGCATCCCTTTCCCAACAGCCCCCGGAAAACACCGGCGTCAGAATGCAGATCCCCAGCACCGCTCCGAAGGACATTAAAAAGCTCACATCAAAAAGTCGCTCCGGTTCCTGTAAGACAAGCAATAGTGCCATCAGTCCCAGCCCTGTCAACATGTCATAAGTCCTGCCCACAAATATCCCGAGCATCTGCAACAGATACATTCCGATGGCACGGCTGGCAGACACACTCATGCCCACCATCACACCATATATAAGAAGCAGCATTGCACCACCCACTGCTGCCGCCCTGACAGGTAACCCCAGTCTCTTAAGCAACCGGTATACCCCCATTCCAAGCAGAGTAATATGTAATCCCGAAATACTTAAGATATGGGCAATTCCGTTTTTCTGATACAGCGCCTTTACCTCCGCGTCCAGTTCCTCCTTCTCCCCAAGCAGCAATGTCTGCATAACGGAGGCTTCTTTCGCAGGAAAAACTTCTGCAAGCCTGTCATGCAATACCTGCCGGAATCCATACAGTTTTTCCCGCAAAAAGCTGTACTTCTCCCCTGCGGCCAGAATCTGTGCCTTCCGTACTCTGCCGCCAATACCCTTGGCCGCATAGTATGCCTGCGCATCAAATTCTCCCGGATTGGTCGCGGTCGAAAACAAAGCAAAAGTCCCTTCCAGAACGATCTGTTGCCCGATCTTAAGGGTTTTCTCTTCTTCGGTTACAGCACCTGCAGTGATCATTGCCGTTTTCATATTTTCCAGTTCACATTGTAATTTTCCAGAATAGGAATATTCTTGATCGTTTTGAATAATAGAAATTGATTTTAGAATAATTTCTTCAGAACTTCTTGTGTCTATCCGTCCCGTGATCTTCACCGGACTTCCGTCAGGCGGCAGGCCGGTATCTTCACCGGTTCCCACCCCTGCCAGTATTCTCATTATTGCGATTATTGTCACGAGACACAAACACACTGTAAAAAGTGGTCGTCTCATTAAATTCCTTTCTGCATACGTCTTACGCGCCTGCACCACAGAACGGACTGTCTCTGCGATTAAACGCAAAGCAATCCATATCCGTAAATATTTACTGTTCCAATGTCGTAACATAATCCAGGTTTCTTTCAAACGTGGAATTGCTGAAAGTAGGCGGCACTTCGCCATTGACCAGAATCTGTACTTTATTGATATTGTCAAGTTCTACCAGCGAATTCACGATAGAGTAAACTGCCACTTCCGTGGATACGTTATTTATCACCGTGAGGAAATTGGAATCCAGATTTACATAACAGATTCCATCCTTAGTCAGAATATTGACGATCTTCGTCTCCGGATTGATCACCGGATATAATCCCTCGATCTGTCCGCTGGGACCGGCGATCAGCTCTTCCACTACAAAACGCTCCAGAGGTGTATTGGTGGAATAATGCTTTTCTCTGTATGAAGCGATCAGTTTATCCCCAGCCGCATTGGCAAAATACAGCTTTACCTTCACCAGTTCGTAGGTATTGATCTCGTTACCGTCATTATTGATGAACTGATCGGCATTCATCCAGCCTACCATCTCCCCGGCATTATCGTACAACTGGCTGTCCTCTACGGTAATGCCCACATACTTCACATTGGGCAGCTGCGTAAGCGTTCTTACGATGGCCGCACGCACCAGCACCTCCGTGGTGGGAGACAGTTCCGAATACGCCTTGTCTACGTTGATCAGTAGTTTTCCATCTTCTACTTCATAATCCAGGACCCGGAATCCCATATCCAAAGGTGCCTTATATTCCAGCTTTTCCGGAGTTGTCGAGAGATACCTCATGGTCTCATCCAACTGTTCGTCCAAAGTCTTCGTGTTCAGATACTGTTCATGTACCTCAACCTTCGTCTCCGCTGTATTGATATAATACATGGACATTTTCTTCCCGGTCTGGGGTTCTGGCGAACCACACCCAGTCAACAAAAACGACAACAGCAATATTCCTGTCATCATATAACTTACTATTTTCTTCATAATTCACAGTCCTTCTAAGACGCTATATACATCAGCGGAATCTTCACCAGGAAACAGGATCCCTGTCCTTCTGTACTGGTCACCGTAAGGGATCCTTTGTGCATCAGCACCGCGCTCTTCGTGATCGCCAGCCCCAGTCCGGTTCCTCCGATCTCTCTGGAATGGGACTTGTCCACACGATAAAAACGCTCGCAGATGTGTGCCAGGGATTCCTCCGGAATACCGATCCCGGAATCGCTGACTTCAAAAGTAAAGTACTGGTGATCCGCATCCAGTACCACCTTTACCCAGCCATGATCCTTGTTGTATTTGATGGCATTTTCCACCAGATTCGTCATGATCAGCGTCATCTTGACCTCATCAACTTCCGCTACTACGGGGCGAACGCTCTCAAATACGACTTCCACATCTTTTTTCCGGGCGATAGGACGCAGTCTTTTCAGGATCAATTCTGTCAGATCATTGATATTCAATGATACAATGTTCAGGTCCTGTACCTTTTTATCCATCTTCACCAGTGCCAACAGGTCGGTGATGATCTGATTCTCTCTATCGATTTCGGATGTAATGTCTTCCATGAACTCACGATACAGCTCCGCAGGAGCGTCGTCCTGTGCCAGCAGGGAATCCGCCAGTACTTTGATGGATGTCATGGGAGTCTTCAGTTCGTGGGACACATTAGCTACAAATTCCTGTCTCGAGTCGTCCAGTGCTTTCATGCGCTTCAACAGTTGGTTAAAAGCATCCACGATATGTACCGTCTCCACATAATCAGGCACAGAGATGGTCTCATCACTGAATCCTTCCCTCACCGCATTGATCGCCTGGGTAACTCTGTTGAAAGGCATCGTCAGCACTCTGGACAGCAGAATTGCCAGCGCCAGGATTGCCACGATCATGATCACTTCCATGATATATGCCTTGCGGTTCAACACTTCCCTGGCATTTACAATACTGTCATTAGAAATACTGGTCAGCATGACACCTCGGATCGCATCGGGATTTTTTTTACCGTTCTCGTCCGCGGTATTGGCTGTGGTATCCATGATGGGAGTAGTCATCTCTATGTAACCGTGCTCCGGGTCGTAGTGAGAGATATTTTCCCCCTGAAAGCACTTAATGACTTCCTCGGAAATGATCGTCTTCCCCTCACTGATGCCGTAGGTATCTTTTTCCACCTTAAAGTTTTTGTTAATGATCATCACACGGCCTTCGTACAGATTGGACAGCATCTCCAGCTCCGCATTGATGACCTCTCGGGAATTGCCGGTATCCTCTCTGACGCCGTGGCTGCTCAAATAATTGTTGCTGACCAGGTGGTTCGCCAGGATCATCAACTGGTTCTGCACCACCGTGATCCGCTGTTCCACCGCCATATCCTCATAATTGCTCACGATACCGTGTCGCATGACAATACAGGGGACCAGACCGATCACCAGAATCAGCAGGAAAATTCTTGCCCGCAGACTTCGCAGTTTGATCATGCTCTCCAGATTTTCCCATATCGTCGCGAATCGTTCTTTATTCCATTTCTTCACAATATAAAAACCTCATGTTCATTCACTCAGCTCATGGACAGAATGCTTTGCCTGCAAGCAGTCACGCATCTTCTCTCCTCCATGACATGATATACGATTTCTCCGTGCTCCGCACTCTCGAAATCGCAACGCCCATTCGCATTCCGGACTTTCGTCCTTCTTGCTCATGTTCGTTCACTCAGCTCATGGACAGAATGCTTTGCCTGCAAGCAGTCACGCATTCTGTCCATGGCTGAGTTTATCATTAAAGTAGTACCCGACTCCCCACTTGGTATGGACGTATCTGGGTTCGCTGGGGCTCAATTCGATCTTCTCCCGCAGTCTTCGGATATGTACATCCACAGTGCGTACATCTCCGGGATAGTCCGTACCCCACACGAGTTTTAACAGATTCTCTCTGCTATATACCTTGTCCGGATTCAGCATCAGAAGCTCCAGTACCTCAAACTCTTTGGCCGTCAGGCCGATCTCTTTTCTCTGAATATAAGCTCTTCTGCCATCACGATCCAGCTTCAGATCTCCGCTTTCGAGAATACCGCCGCTCTCTGCGGGCGTTTTCTTCGGCTCCATGCGGCGCAGGATAGCTTTAATTCTTGCCTTAACCTCGAGAATATTGAAAGGCTTCGTTATGTAATCATCCGCACCGTATTCCAGTCCCAGAATCTTATCCATATCATCGCCCTTGGCGGTCAACATGATCACCGGTACATTGGAGAATTCCCGGATCTGCTGACAGACTTCAAATCCTGTCAGTTTGGGAAGCATGACATCCAGCAATATGATGTCGTATTCCTTGTTATGTGCCATCTCCAGTGCTTCCTCTCCGTCATAGGCACAGTCCACTTCCATATTGTCCTGTTCCAGACTGAAACGGATTCCCTTCACGATCAGCTTCTCATCATCCACTACCAGCACTCTCTTGCCTGCCATCTTCCTTAACCTCTTTATTTTACCTTTCTATTCCCGGTGTATGATATTCTCATTGCACCGTAATCCTATCACATAACTTATCATAAGCATTCTGTTTGATCCCGGACACCTTCATAATGTCCTCCTTCGTCTGAAAAGCACCGTTTTTCTCCCGGTAGCGCACAATATCCGCTGCCCTGGATGCTCCGATTCCCGGAAGCATACACAATTCCTCTGCGGATGCCGTGTTGATGTTCACGAGTCCCTCTTCTGCCGCCTTCCCCGCAACTTCCAGTTCTTCCGCCTCCGATGCTGTGGGAAAATACAATTTCTGTCCATCTGTCACGATTTCCGCCAGATTGACATAAAAAGGATCCGCCTCCGTCGTCATGCCCCCGGCCAGTTCCAATGCCTCCGCGGCTCGGCTGCCCTCCGGCACCTCCACGACTCCCGGTGTCCGCACCGCACCACAGACATAGACATACACCGTCTGCGGCTCGGCCACTCTGGTCTCTGCAGCCTGTTCCGCAGCTTCCAGCTCCGGGAATTCCTCAACGGATTCCCCGGGTGGAATCAGCACAATCGCCTCATCTGCTGTCCCACAGCCTGTCACAAATAACACGATGCATCCCAGCAAACCGATCAAACACCTATATTTTATTTTCGAAAAAAAATTAAAAACCATCATAGTCCCCTTCCTGTCGTTCACTCTCAGGGGATTGCCTCTCTATGCTGTCAACTTTCATTGTACTGGAATTATCCGGAATTTACAAGCCGTTTGTCAGCTTATTTCCACTTGAAAATTATGATACCTACGATTGCCACTGCCATGCCAACAGCCTTGCGCCACTCCCAGGGTTGCTTCTCCACACCGAACCATCCGAACAACTCGATGATATATGCCACAGCAAGCTGGGCGATCACAATGAGCATCACCGCTTTGGCCGGTCCCAGGACATCCATGCTACGAATCACCGTATAGGTAATAAAAGCACCGATGGCACCTCCAAGCAACATATATTTCGGCTCCACCTGCGCTATTTTCAGAAAGGAAGTCCGCTCCGTACACAGCCATGCTCCCAGGCATACCAGCAACGCCGTGAACTGTACAAATGCACTTGCGGTCCAGATACCGGAAGACTTTGTGACCTGGGTATTGAATACTCCCTGAATACTCATCAGCGCTCCGGAGACTAAAGCAATCAAAAAACCGATCATAGGATTCTACCACCTTTTCTTTTTAGTAGTAGTCTATCCCAGGACCGGTTCCTTCATTCCTGATTCGTCAATTCTCTGTATTTCCTAATTGCTGCGACATATTGTCCGCCAGCTGCTGCACCAGTGTTGTCACATCCTCGCCGTTCCACACCTTGGAAAACAGTACTTCCAGCTGCATCCAGAAATTCCCTGTCTCCAGCATTTTCGGAAGCGATACGCTGTCCGCATATTCATTGGCGAAAATCGTAAGTGCTCCATTATCCGCATTCTCCGCCGCATGAATGCTTGCAGGCATTTTACCGGAACGCTCATACAGTCCATCCGCATATTCTTCCGACAGATAAGCTGCAAAACGATCCGCAAGCTCCTTATGCTCCGAATAACCATTGATCACCGCCGCTCCGGTAACAGACAAGGATCTGCTCTGAAGTTCGGCACTGACATCCGGCATACGGGCAATTCCGTAGTTAAATGTAAGACTGCCGTCTGCTTTTGCATCCTCCAGCCGCTTTACCACATCCGTCGTTCCGATGGTGAACATGGTCTTGCCATCAATGAAGTCCTGGATCACGGAATCATAGGTCACGGTATCGGACTCAATGAAGAAGAACTGGTTCAGCGCCTTGTATACTTCCAGACACTGTATGGTCTCCGGATTGTTGATGTTGATATCATTTCTGTCATCACCGGGATCGCCGCCTACGATCATGTAATTACCCACGATCCAGTAGTTGTAAAAGATATTGTTCACATCCCATTTCATGACGCCTTCGACACCCTCCGGTGCATCGAATGTATCCGCAATGTTCAACAGATCGTCCACCGTAGAGGGAAGTGCCTTGGCGAAATACTGTTCCGCCAGCGCGTTGACCGCTGCTTCGTCCGCGGTAACCTGATCTGTGGTCTGATCCTCCGGAAGAGAATCTTCCTCGATGATCTCCTCACCTTCTCCTACCGGTTCGTCATTGTCACTGCTGCCGGACAGCTCTTTTTCCGCCTGTTGTGTCGCCCAGGTGCGGAGATAATCTTCATTGTATACCAGTGCACTGGTATCAAAATACACAGGATAACCAATGATTTTATCGTCATAAGTCACCGCTGCCAGTGCTGCCCGGGAAAAATGATCCGTATCGCAGATTCCCTCCGTATCCGGCACCTTTGTCGCCAGACCCGCCAGATATGCCTTCTCCAGGGAGTCACTGCTTAACAGATAGATATCCGGTATCTGAGCGGAATGCAATGTCTCCTGATTGACCGCTTCCAGATATTCACTGTCGGAAGTCAGCACCGGGATCACACGGACCTTGTTCTGTTCTCCGAAAGACACTGCTGCCGCATTGATATAGCCGGACAGAGCTTCATCCGAATACCAGCAGTAGATGGTCTCTTTCCCCCGAAACAACTGCAGACGTTCTCCGGTATCCTGCGTCTGGCTCATTTCCTGCGTACTTCCGTAAACAGCTGCAGCAGCCATGGCGATCACAGCTGCTGTAGCAATCATTCTTTTTTTCAAAAACATAATTAACTCAAACCTCTTATTCGATACAGGTGTCCAAAATAGCGATCATTTCGTCCACGTTTTCTCTGGTAATGACGAGAGGAGGTACAAAACGAATAATATCCGCACCGGCATTGATCAGGATCAATCCCTTCTCCAATGCTCTGTTAATGATATCTCCCACCGGATGATCAAATACCAGACCCTGCATCAGGCCCACACCACGACGTTCCTGAATACAGTCGTACTTTTCAGCCAGCTCATTCAGACGCTGTTCCAGATAAGGAGCTACCTCTCTCACATGTTCTATTATATGGTCCTCTTCGAATAAATCAAGCACTTTTTCCACAGCGGCGCAGGCCAATGGGTTGCCACCGTAGGTGGTTCCGTGATCTCCTGCGGTCAGAGAATGCTGTGCAACCTTTTCCGTCATCATAAAAGCACCTACCGGCACACCGCAGCCCAGTGCCTTGGCAGAGGTCATGATATCCGGTTTCACGCCAAACCGCTGCCATGCATACATGTAACCGGTACGACCCATACCACACTGGATCTCATCTAAGATCAGCAGGATATCCCGCTCGTCGCACAGATCCCGTACCTGCTTCAAAAATTCTTCCGTTGCGGGATACAGTCCACCCTCGCCCTGCACGGTCTCCATAATGATAGCGCAGGTCTTGTCCGTCACCTGATCCAGTACACTCTGAAAATTATTCAGATCGGCGAATTTAATATGACCGATCATAGGCTGGAATGCCTCACGGTACTTAGGATTGCCCGTCACGGACAGAGCACCCATGGTTCTGCCGTGGAAAGAATGGTTCATGGCAATGATCTCGTGATCGGTACAGCCGTCTTTCAGATAGGCGTATTTTCTGGCTGCCTTGATGGCGCCCTCCACCGCTTCCGCACCGGAATTGGTGAAAAAGACCCGATCCATGCCGGATACTTTTTTGATCTTTCGTGCTGCTTCGATGGCAGGCACATTATAATAATAGTTGGAAGTGTGGATCACCTTGTCGATCTGTGCTTTCAGTGCATCGTTGTATGCTTTGTTCTGATATCCCAGTGCAAATACGGCTATACCCGCTACAAAATCCAGATATTTTTTACCGTCTATATCATACAGATACACACCATCGCCCTTATCCAGAACGATCTGGTACCGGTTATAGGTATGCAGCAGGTCGGTTTCCGCCTCTGCAATATATTCTTTCATGGTGTCACTCATTTTTCTATTCCTCCTCATCGGATACGATCGCAGTACCGATACCCTGATTAGTGAAGATCTCCAGCAACAGGCAGTGTGCCAGACGTCCGTCCAGGATATGTACGCGGTTTACACCGTTACGGATAGCGGAAGTACAGTTGTTTAACTTCGGCAGCATACCACCGCCGATGTAACCGTCGTGGATCAGTCCCTCTGCCTCGGAGGCTGTCAGTCTGGAGATAAAGGTGGACTTGTCGTTGATATCCTTGTACAGGCCTTCGATATCTGTCAGGAATGCCAGCTTCTCCGCATGTACTGCCTTTGCGATCGCGCACGCGGCATCATCCGCATTGATATTGTAAGTATGATAATCCTTGTCCAGTCCGATGGGAGCGATGATGGGCAGGTAATCCTTCTCCAGCATATCAAAGAGGATATCGGGATTTACGCCGGTGATCTCACCCACATAACCGATGTCCTGACCGTCGGAATATTTTTTCTCTACCTGGAGGAGTCCGCCATCCTTGCCGCTGACACCAACCGCCTTGACACCAAGCTCTTCCACCATGGTCACCAGGCTCTTATTCACCTTGTTCAGTACCATTTCGGCGATTTCCATGGTCTCCTCGTCAGTGACACGCAGACCGTTGATGAACTTTGCTTCTTTGCCGACCTTGCCGACCCAGCGGCTGATCTCCTTACCACCGCCATGCACAATAATGGGTTTGAAGCCTACCAGCTTCAACAGCGTCACATCCTTAATGACGTTTTTCTGCAGTTCTTCGTTGCTCATGGCACTGCCGCCGTATTTTACCACAATGATCTTGCGGTTGAATTTCTGTATGTAAGGAAGCGCCTCGATCAGCACTTCTGCTTTTTTCATTACCTGTTCCATATCTTTTTCCATTGTTCTGTCCATGCCTTTCCGCAGATATCTGATCCGCCCATCACTTACTTCTTCCGTATGTCGCGCACTGTCTTAGGAACGATAGTCTGCATTGATCTTCACATAGTCATAGCTTAGATCACAGCCCCATGCAGTCGCTTCCGCATCCCCCATATGCATATCCACCAGGGCGGTGACTTCCGGATCGGAGAGGATCTTCGTAGCCTCTTCCTCGCTGTAATCACATGCCACGCCATTACCGAAAATATGGATCTTACCGCTCTTACTCTCAAAATACAGATCTACATTTTCCGGATCGAATTTAGCTCCGGAATAGCCCAGTGCACAGAGAATACGTCCCCAGTTGGCATCATGTCCGAAGATAGCTGCCTTGGTCAGGGAAGAACAGATCACGGATTTTGCCAGGGTTCTGGCATCTTCCTTGCTGGCTGCATGGATCACTTTGGTCTCGAACAGCGCCGTTGCCCCTTCGCCGTCTCCTGCCATTTTTTTTGCCAGGAAGGTAGTGATCTCGTGCAATGCCTTGCAGAAGTTGTCGTAATCTTCACCCTCTGCGGTGATCTCCTCATTGCCTGCCATACCATTTGCCAGTACTAACAGTGTATCGTTGGTGGAAGTATCACCGTCCACGGAGATCATGTTAAAGGAATCTACTACGTCTGCACTGACGCACTTCTGCAACATCTCTTTGGAAATGTTCACATCGGTGGTTACAAAGCCTAACATGGTGCACATATTCGGATGGATCATGCCGGAGCCCTTGCACATACCGCCTAATGTCACGGTCTTGCCGCCGATCTCGGTCTCAATGGCAATCTCCTTGGAAATGGTATCGGTGGTCATGATGGCATGCGCCGCATCGGAACCGGCCTCTAAGGTGTCCGCCTTAGCTGCCACCAGCTTTTTGATTCCGGCAGTAATCTTATCTACAGGAATCTGCATACCGATGACACCTGTGGATGCTACCAGTACCGCATCCGTGGGCACGCCTAACAGTTCTCCGGCACATTTTGCTTCTGCCTCACAGCAGTCCAGCCCCTGTCTGCCGGTGCAGGCATTGGCGATTCCGGAATTGACTACCACTGCCTGTGCAAATGCGGAATGCTCCACGATCTGCTTATCCCACAGCACGGGAGCCGCCTTTACCACGTTGGAGGTAAACGTACCTGCCACGGTGCAGGGTGCCTTACTTACGATCAGTGCCATATCCTTACGATTCTGATATTTAATGGCAGCCTCCACACCTGCTGCCTCAAAGCCTTTTGCTACGGTCACACCGCCCTGGATCTGTTTCATATTGGAATGCTCTCCTTTCGATTCCGTTTCTATTTATTAAACGCTGTAATGTTCTCTTCATTCAAAGTAAAATCATAATAGTTCAGGTCTTCCCGCTTTGTCCAGCCAATGCATTTCCAGAAAGCATTACCGATATCGTTCTGGGTAAAAGCGATCAGGCTGACTTTATTGATGTGCTCCTCTTTCAGGGCATTCATGCAGTGGACCACCATGGCTTTTCCTATGCCAAGTCTTCTATAATCTTCTCTCACACATACATGATACAGGCAGCCCCGTCGTCCGTCATGACCGCATAGGATACCGCCCACTACGGTTCCGTCCTCCCCGACGGCTACCACGCTGGTGCCGGGATTCCGGTGGATAAAACGCTCCACACCTTCCCTGGAATCATCGATACTCCGGATGCCGAAGCCGTGAATGGTCATCCAGAGGGCGTGCAGACCGTCATAATCTTCTATGGTCATTGGTTTGATCGTAAACTGTTTGCTCATTGATGTATGTAATCCTTTCGTCCTTGTCCTGTGTCTGCTTTAAGGGAAACAGGGAACCAGCTCCAGGCCTTCGCTCTCGGGAAGTCCGAACAGCAGGTTCATGTTCTGTACTGCCTGACCGGCAGCGCCTTTTACGAGATTGTCCAGTGCACCCATCATAATGATGCGTCCGGTACGCTCGTCAATGACAAAGTTGATATCCACGTAGTTGCTGCCTTCCACCCACTTGGTCTCGGGGCAGCTGCCCTTATCCAGTACGCGGACAAACTTCTCGTTTGCATAATATTTATCATAGACAGCCTTTACCTCTTCATAGGTAGGAAGTGTGCCGTCCGGTTTTCTCTTCAGTGTTGCATATTCGGTTGCCAGGATCCCCCGGTTCATGGGTACGAGGTGCGGGGTAAAATTGATGGTCACCTGACAGTTGCCCGCATAGCCTAACTGCTCCTCGATCTCGGGAGTATGTCTGTGACTTGCCACACCGTAGGCTTTCATATTCTCATTCACTTCGCAGAACAGGTTTGGCACTTTGGCTCCTCTGCCTGCACCGGAAGTTCCGGACTTGGCATCCACGATCAGGGTATTCACATCGATCATACCTTCTTTTACCATAGGGTAAGCGGTCAGGATCGAGCAGGTGGTATAACAGCCGGGATTAGCCACCAGTCTGGTCTTCTCCGTGATCTTGTCACGGTTGATCTCGCAGAGTCCGTATACCGCTTCCTCGATGAACTGCGGAGACTTATGCTCGATGCCGTACCATTTTTCATAGGTAGCTACATCCTTGATACGGTAATCAGCGGACAGATCCACAATTTTCACCTGGGAAAGGATTTCCTCGGATAACAGTCCTGCCAGGAATCCCTGAGGGGTTGCGGTGAAGATCACATCCACCTGCTTCGCCAGTTCCTCCAGATTATCATCCTTGCAGATATCCTCCACCAGCTGAAACATGTTCTGGTATACCTGATAATACTTCTTATCTATATAGCTTCGGGAACCGTACCATACGATTTTGGCATCCTTGTGATTCAACAGGATACGTACCAGTTCTCCTCCGGCATAACCGGTTGCTCCGATGATTCCTACTCTGATCATTTTTTTACCTCACACTCATTTCATTGCATTTCTGTGTCATCGAATTGCTTCGCAGCAAGCTGCTCCCGCAATTCTGCTTTGGAACTGTTCAGAACCCCATTCGCAAAATCGCTGCTGCGCTTTTCCGATATTCATCTGACTCTGAATAGTTCCATGATACCACTTTCTTCCTAAATGTCTACTACTTTTTTCATTTTTATGCATGTTTTTTGGATTGATACGTATATTTATGCACTTATTCATACTTTTTCTATATTTTTATGCAATATAACGAAATAATATTCACTCTGCTTTTACCGTACTTCCTTTTCCGATTAAAATCTGCTACAATAAGTGTGTTGCGCAATGCAATCCGCGCATCTATTTTTTTAGCTTCTACGAGAGCGGAAATGAGGAAATTATGGCTTTTGACGGCGTTACCATTGCCTGTGTAATATCTGAACTGAAAAAAGAACTGATCGGTGGAAGGCTGTACAAGATCGCCCAGCCGGAGAATGATGAACTGTTACTGACGATCAAACAGCCCACCGGGCAGAAGCGCCTGCTGTTATCCGCAAGTGCTTCTCTCCCGCTGATCTATCTGACGGAAACCAATAAACCCAGCCCCATGACGGCCCCCAACTTCTGTATGCTTCTGCGCAAACACTTGCAGAACGGCCGTATTGTGAACATCTCCCAGCCGGGGTTGGAACGTATTGTGCATATTGACATTGAACATCTGGATGAGATGGGCGATCTGCGTCACAAGACACTGGTCATGGAGCTGATGGGCAAACACAGTAACCTGATCTTCTGTAATGACGACAATACCATCATCGACAGTATCAAGCATGTCTCCTCCGCTGTCAGCAGTGTCCGGGAAGTCTTGCCGGGACGTCCCTACTTCATTGCCCACACCCAGGACAAGCTGGATGCCCTGACCTGCGATGAGAATACGTTCCGTGAAATGCTTACCGCCAAACCCCAGCCGGTCTTCAAGGCGGTCTACGGAAGCTTCACCGGCATCTCGCCCGTACTGGCACAGGAATTATGTCATGAGGCCGGTCTTGATGGGGAACGTCCTACAGCGGCACTGACACCCACGGATTATCATACTTTATACGGAATCTTTTCCAAAATGGTCACTTCTATCAGGGAAGAAGCCTTCTCTCCATGCATCGCCTACACCGGCACCCGCCCCGTGGAATACGCAGCGGTTCCCCTGACGATGTATGGCTCGGGAGCGGATCATTTGGAATCCTACACTTCCATGTCCGCCCTGCTGGAGAATTTTTATGCGGAGAAAAATACATTAACCAGGATCCGTCAGAAATCCTCCGACCTGCGCCGTATCGTCCAGACAGCCCTGGAACGTGATATTAAAAAATATGACCTCCAGCTGGCACAGATGAAGGACACGGAAAAGCGGGAAAAATACCGCATCTACGGTGAACTGCTCAATACCTACGGTTACAGCGCAAAGCCCGGTGACAGATCCCTCACCGCCGTGAATTATTATACAAATGAGCCGGTAACGATCCCCCTGGATCCCACCCTCTCCGCCACGGAAAATGCGAAAAAATATTTTGACAAATACGGCAAATTAAAGCGTACTTATGAGGCGCTGTCCGAGCTGACCTGCCAGGTCAAGGCAGAGATCGACCACTTAGAGACCATCAGCACAGCACTGGACATTGCCCTGAAGGAAGAAGACCTGGTGGAGATCAAGGAGGAACTGACCCAGAGCGGTTACATCCGCCGAAAAGGCGGCACGAAAAAAGCAAAGATCACCAGCAGGCCCTTCCACTATTTAAGCAGCGACGGCTTCCATATTTATGTGGGGAAAAATAATTTCCAAAATGACGAACTGACCTTCAAATTCGCCACAGGAAATGACTGGTGGTTCCATGCCAAAGGCATCCCCGGCTCCCACGTGGTAGTAAAGACCGAGGGGAAAGAGCTGCCGGACCGTACTTTTGAAGAGGCGGGCAGACTGGCTGCCTACTATTCTAAAGGCAGGGAACAGGAAAAAGTGGAGATCGATTACGTCCAGAAAAAACAGGTCAAAAAGCCTGCCGGTGCCAAGCCGGGATTCGTGGTCTATTATACGAATTACTCCCTGATGATCGACAGCGATATCTCAGGTATCGAAAAGATCAGCGACTGACCATCCTGTGCATCCGGTGCCTAATTTTATGCATATTTATACTGTATATTTTTTGATTTATACATTTATGTGCATATTTTAATTTGTTTTATTCATTTTTATGATTTATTTATGCAACTTTTCTGCTTGCTTTTGCGAATATAATGTTGTATAGTAAATGTCAGAGCGTAACACACGATCCCAACATCTGATGCATTACGGATTGCTTCGTGCTTTTAAGCTTTTGCCCCTGGCATCATACACACTATAAAACGGAGGATTTTATCATGAAGGAAAAAGTAGTTTTAGCTTATTCCGGCGGTCTGGATACTACCGCTATCATTCCCTGGCTGAAGGAGAATTTTGACTACGAAGTTATCTGTGTCTGTGTCAACTGCGGACAGGCAGATGAGCTCGACGGTCTGGAAGAGAGAGCCAAGGCCTGCGGCGCTTCCAAGCTGTATATTGAAGACGTTATCGATGAATTCTGTGATGATTATATTGTTCCCTGTGTCCAGGCTCATGCCGTATACGAGAACAAGTACCTGTTAGGTACCTCCATGGCAAGACCTCTGATCGCCAAGAAGCTGGTAGAGATTGCCAGAAAAGAAGGCGCTGTAGCTATCTGCCACGGTGCTACCGGTAAGGGTAACGACCAGATCCGTTTCGAGTTAGGTATCAAGGCTCTGGCTCCCGATATCAAGATCATCGCTCCCTGGAGAAACGACAAGTGGAACATGGACTCCCGTGAATCCGAGATCGAGTACTGCAAAGCGCATGGTATCCATCTTCCTTTCTCCACCGATTCTTCCTACAGCCGTGACCGTAACATCTGGCACATCAGCCACGAAGGTCTGGAGCTGGAGGATCCCGGCAACGAGCCCAACTACGAGCATCTGCTTGTCTTAGGCGTAACTCCTGAGAAGGCTCCCGATGAGGGTGAGTATGTGACCATGACCTTTGAAAAGGGTGTTCCCACTTCCGTTAACGGCGAGAAGATGAAGGTATCCGATATCATCCGTACCCTGAACAAGCTGGGCGGCAAGCACGGTATCGGTATCGTAGATATCGTAGAGAACCGTGTTGTAGGTATGAAGTCCCGTGGTGTCTATGAGACTCCCGGCGGCACCATCCTCATGGAGGCTCACCAGCAGCTGGAAGAGCTGATCTTAGACCGTGATACTTATGCATTCGAGAAGGAAATGGGTGCAAAGTTCGCAAGCCTGGTATACGAAGGCAAATGGTTCACTCCTCTCCGTGAGGCTGAGCAGGCTTTCATCGAGAAGACCCAGGAATATGTAACCGGTGAAGTGAAATTCAAGCTCTACAAGGGCAACATCATCAAGGCAGGAACCACTTCTCCTTACTCTCTGTATAATGAGAACCTGGCCTCCTTCACCACCGGTGATCTGTATGATCATCACGATGCAGAAGGCTTCATCAATCTGTTCGGTCTGTCACTGAAGGTTCGTGCCATGAAGCTGCAGGAGAACGAGAAGAAGCTTGGCAACTAATAATTATTCGGCGATTTTGTGAATAAAGCTATGAAATGATACAGTAAGAGGTGTCTATGATCACAATGCAGACAATTACTGCCATAGGACTGATCTATCTGATCGGTATCAACCTGGCAGGCTTCATTATCATGGGCGTCGATAAAAAAAGAGCCATCCGGGGTGCCTGGCGCATCTCGGAGGCTTCTCTTTTTTTAACGGCGCTATTGGGCGGCAGCCTGGGATGTATTCTGGGAATGCAGCATTTCCGGCATAAGACGAAGCACTGGTATTTCAAATACGGAATGCCGGCGATCCTGGTGGCACAGGTACTGCTTTTTGTCCTTTTATTCAGGTAGGAGTTATGCTATACTGACATTATGTAAGCTGATTCTTTAGGGTTTTACAGATGAGTAATTTTTACAGAGAAGGTCCTGGGTGGCTGTCTCTGCGTGTATTTGGGAGGTGTCGATATGCATATAGCAGTATGTGATGATAATGTAGCCGACAGAAAACAGTTAGAGCGCTTGCTAAAGCGGGAATCCGACAAACGTGCTGCATCTACGGGGATCATTTATACCGATTCTTTTGGTAATTCTACCGCACTGCTGTCCAATCCCATGCAGTATGATGCTTTTTATATCGACATGTGTCTGACAGAAGGAACCACCGGTACCGATGTGGTCAATGCCCTCACAGCACAGGGTGTCAACGCTCCCATTATATTATGCTGTTCCAAGATCAATTACAGGGAACAGACCTATCCGGAAAATGTCATCTTCCTAGACAAGCCCATCAAAGTAGCGGAACTGGCACAGAGCATTGACCATGCCCTGGAGATCATGGCGAAAGCAGTTCCCCTCATCGAGCTTCGTGAGGATGAGGATACCATCTATGTGACCGAACCGGATATTCTCTACGCTGAGGAAGAGGGCCGCAATGTCATCGTAACCCTGAAGGACGGCCGTACCGTAAAAGTCGCTACCACCGCCATCAATTTATTCTCCCAGATAGAAAATCATCCCACCTTCTTTGCCCCTACCGTTAGGGCCATCCTCAACGGCAGATACATGGAGAAGCTGGGATTCCGTAAAGTCATTATGTGCGATGGGAAAAAGTTCCCGCTGCACAGAGACTGCGTTGCTTACGCAAAACAGCTCCTGGCAGAGTATCATGCGTAACTTGAGAGTTAATTAATGAATCTGTTTTCAAATCTCTGTAGCCCTTGGCAGGGTATAAGAAACGCGACACGCTCGCGCTCTGTCGCAGAGCGTAGCGGTACATAAGCGAGGAAAGTACCCTCGCTAAGTACCGACGTCTGCTTACGGTCTGCTTATTCTTATACCCAGCCGGGGCTACTGGTTTTTTGAAAGCTTTTGTACCAAAGTGCTCCAAAATCGTCAAAAAAGTACAAAAACATAGCATTTTGCATTTGGAAACAGTATTATTTTCGCAAAGACATGATTATCCTTCCGTTTGGTACAAAGAATTTAATTTTTTCTAGTTTTTTGTATCAGAAAAGTAATTTTATGCCAATTTGCGAAAATCATTTTTAAAGCAAATTTCTGGAATATTCAAGAAAACAGAACTCCCGGGGCGGACAGAATGCCTTCCGGAAGCTGTTTGTCGGAGAGTGTTGATATTCCCTTAAGAAGTGGTCAGGATTCAGGGTGGAGCGAACACGATGTTCGCGACAGGCGGTCGGCGACATGGATGTCGCCTAGAGCCGTGCCCGTCCGGATTTGGGATACTATATCCACTTCTTTAGGGAATTCACACTCGGAGACGTTACAGCTGTCGGAAGGCATTCTGTTCGTTCCGGGAGTTCGTGGATGTTACGGCAACCCTACGTTACGAGCCATGCACTCAATTCATAAATGTGTCGCAAAGTGCGCTCCACATTTATTTCATTGACGGCTGTCGCCGTATAAAAATAGAACGAAACAACCTCTTGTGTGAGCAAGCTCCCACCGAGGTATTCCGTTCTATTTTTGCATGGCTCGTAACTTTCAATATTACACCGTTACGATCACGCCGCCGTCATTGGCGTACATGCTACTGACGCCACGGGTGTCCATGACCAGGCAATCTCTGAACTGTACCTTATCCGTAAGAAGCTTTTTGATGGTCTCGGCGCGGTCCGGTGCATTACAATGGGTGATCATCAGTGTGCGGTGTTGGGCGTCTCCGACTTCCTCTAAAATGATCTCTGCCATTCTGCGGAGTGCCTTCTTCATACCGATACTCTGTCCTCTCTGCACGATATTTCCCTTGTCTCCTGCCATAATGGGCTTAATGCTTAAGGTGGATGCCACCAGTGCCTTCACGCCGGTCAGTCTCCCGTTCTTACGCAGAGTCTCCAGATTATCCAGTACAAAATACGTATGCATATTGCTGCGGAATTCCTCGATCTGTTTTACGATCTCTTCAAAGGGAAGACCCTGTTCCTCCAGTTCTACCAGCTTCTTCACGATCTGCGTCTCACCGCAGCTGGCGGATTCGGAATCGACGACATGAATCTGCTTCTTACCGTATTTTTCCCGATACAGATTCATTCCCAGCACGGCGCTGTTGTAACTTCCACTCAGATGAGAAGATAATGTAATGGCATATACATGCTCTGCCTCTGTACAATAAGCCTCCCGGAACTTCTCCGGGGAAGGGCATGCAGATTTGGGACATTGAGGAGATTCCGCTACTTTTTTCAAAAACTCTGCCTGATCGAAGCTCTCATCATCCTGGATTCTATAGTCTCCCACTTCCAGTCCCAGCGGAACGATCTCAAACCGGGGATCCTGCAGATACTCTTCCGGCAATTCACAACAACTGTCTACTACGATTTTGAAACTCATAATATCTGTCTCCATATTATTAATTATTTGTTATTTTTTACAAACCATGCTATGTAGTTTTTAATACTACTTATAATAGCACGAAACATTTCGTTCGTAAAGCTTTTACACAAAATATTCATATTTCCTTTTTTCCGTACATCGTTTATACTGTTTCTATATCGCATGACACCGGAACGCAAGATACAATCACCGGAGTAAGGAGCCTTGATGATCGCATTACAGATTACATCCATGAAAAATTTTATGAATCACCTACTGGTAGCGGATACCTTTGATCCTTTTCTTCTGGAAGAAGCCACCATCAGCACCGCCCTCACCGTAACCATCGACGGGCATATCAACAAGGACTTCTATCCTGCTGACGAACGAGGCGAAGATTGTATTCCCTGGGAACTGCAGTCTTTTAGCAAAATAAAAGGACTGTGCTTTGACCTGATCAAGGGAAAACACACTCCTTTGTATTTTAAATTTGTGCTTCATATGCAGCCGGATAAAGCCGCTGCCATGCTTACAAAAGCCCAGGTGGACCCTGACGTCATCCGTGCCTTGGTGCTGAACATCCGCTACGATGGGGAAAAAACGGTTCTCACCACCGGATGTGCTTACCAGACCTTCACCATGGACAAAAGTGCCGATACCGTCTGGGACAAGGCGCTGAAAAAATATCTGGATCTGAAGGGAATCTCTTACGAGGAACTTTGATCATTCCTTCATCTTCGGCTTACTGAGAAGACTTGCCAGATAGCCGAAGATCAGCGCTGCCGACGTCCCCACAGCTCCTGCCCGGAAGCCTCCCGCAAAAAGACCTAAAAATCCCTGTTCCTGCACTGCTTCTTTTACGCCTTTCATTAACACATTTCCAAAGCCAAGCAGCGGTACGCTGGCACCGGCTCCCGCAAAATCCTGAAAAGGTTCATACCAGCCAAGCGCACTGAGCACGGCACCGGTGACCACTAAAAGCACCATAATGCGTCCCGGCATCATCTTCGTTTTTTCCATCAGGATCTGCACCAGCGCGCAGATCAGACCACCCACCCAGAAAGCATTGATATAATCCATCCTCTGCGTTTCCTCCTTATATCTGTTTATGGACAGTCTCTGCACTTTTTCCTGAATTTATGCGTTCTTTATACGTTTACTTTTTGCCAAACCGGAACCACTCCGGCGGAAGCTGTACCAGGATCACAGCGGCAAATACGATAACACAGCCTGCGATCTGTCTCGGAGTCAGTGTCTGATCCGTACTTAAAAAACCGATCTTATAAGCGATCCATCCGGAAATGGTGGCAATGACGGATTCCAGACTCATGATGAGCGCTGCCACCGTGGGATTCAAGCCCTTCTGACCCACAATCTGCAGAGTATAGCCCACACCGCAGCTTAAGACACCGGCATACAGCAGTGCTCCCAGACCTTCCTGGATCTGTCCGAAAGTCGGCTGTCCCCAGATAAGCGCCCCGATGCAGCAGACGACACCGCACACTGTGAACTGGATACAGGATACCACCGCTCCATCGATTCTCGCTGCATAATGATCAACCGTCATGATCTGTATCGCAAAAGCAATAGCACATAAAAATACCATGATATCCCCTGCCCCCAGGCGTAATGATTCTGTCATGCAGAGCAGATACATTCCCACTGCTGCCATGCCGGCTGCCGCCCAGACCACCGGTGCTACCTTTTTCTTCAAAAAAACGCCAAACATGGGCACAAAAATAATATACAGGGTCGTGATAAATCCCGCCTTGCCGACACTGGTATACTTGATACCGAACTGCTGCAGGGTGCTGGCAATGGTCAGGAAGATACCACACAGAAGCCCTGCCCTGACATTCAGTTTCCAGTCTAATTTTGCTGCCTTGTCTCCCGCGATCTTCCGACTGATCAGAATATACACCAGAATACCGGCAGCGCCGATCAGAGAACGGACGCCGTTAAAAGTAAACGGATGCATATAATCCATACCCTTGCTCTGGGAGACGAATGCCATGCCCCAGATGGTGGCTGTCAGCAGAAGGATCAGGCTGTTTCTCGTTGTTTTCGCTCTTGTATTTTCCATAGTTGTATTGTTCGTTCCTTATATGATTCGTCCCTTATTGTTTTACGGTTATGTGAGCTTATCAGGACCGTTTTTTATATTTCTCAGCGATCTCCGCCACTACATCCCGCAGCATTTTTCCGCTGCAGTCTATGATGAGATCCGCATATTTCTCATACAATGGGGTTCTCTCATCATACAGATCCCGCAGGGTCTGACCGGGCTGCAGAGTCACGCCCCTGGCGTTCAGATCCCCCAGCCGTTTCTCCACTTCCTTATAGGGAAGCTTCAGATATACCACCGTACTGATCTCCCGCAGATGCTGCATGCCTTCCGGCTCGTAGCAGGCGCTTCCGCCAGTAGCAATGATGCTGTTCTCCAGATCTAAGGACGCATTCACATCGCTCTCAATCTGCCAAAAGCCTTTCACACCATATTCCGTGATCAGTTCGTGTAATAATTTGCCGTGTCTGTCCTGGATCACCAGGTCGGAATCCACAAAACGTCTGCCCAGGCGCTTTGCCAGGACGACACCTACCGTACTTTTTCCCGAACCCGGCATGCCGATAAGAGTAATATTATTTTTCATAAGTTTCTATCCACCTTACCTATACACAAGAAAATCGCCGCCTGTAAGCGACGATCTTCCGTCTTATTGTCTATTTATTGTAACGTTGCAGCCTTCCTTCACCACATTATGCCTGCCGTTTTTGCTGAATCGCTACGTGTTTTTACTGCATTATACTTCTGCAATGACTTCCACTTCACATAATACGTTCTTTGGAAGAGTCTTGACTGCAACACAACTTCTGGCAGGATTCTCAGTAAAGTACTTTGCATAGACCTGATTGAACGCTGCGAAATCGCCCATGTCTGCCAGGAAGCAGGAGGTCTTGGCTACTCTGGTGTAATCGCTGCCTGCTGCCTTTAACAGCTCGCCGATATTCTTCATTACCTGTTCTGCCTGTTCCTCGATGGTAGTTCCGTGAATCTCGCCGGTAGCGGGATCAATGGGAATCTGTCCGGATGCGAAAAAGATATTGCCCAGTACGATACCCTGGGAGTAAGGTCCGATTGCTGCGGGTGCTTTGTCTGTTGAAATCTTCTGTAACATAATATTCTCCTCTTTCTTGCTATAATTAATTCTTCCTTAAATCTGTCATCTGCGCTTTGAGCTGCCTGCTATCCGGCATGTTCCAAAATTTCTGCGACATCCCCGGCGTTTACTTTGTCATGTCTACCTCCGGCTCATCAAATTCCGCCGTCACATAGAATCCTCTGGAGTTCTCCACAATGTCTGCCACGACACCCTCACGATTCTTCAGGCGGTAGCGGAACGGAATATTGGGGGACATGGCCAGAGACGGGTCTATCGTATAATAATAGTTACTGGGCAGAAGTCCCTCGGTTACCGTGATCTTCTGTCCGACCTCCAACAGCCCCGGTCGTTCCATCTTAAATTCTATCCTGCGCATTCTGACTCACCAGCCATTCCCGGCATAATATTTTTCGCCGTTTGAGGTTTATTTTACCAGTAACTTACAGCGCTTGCAAGAGTGTGTTTCATTTCTGGTTCTATGATTCTTTTAGATCATTTATTTTCCAATAACCTTTTCTGGAGGATCCCATTCTTTCAATATATCCTTTTCCCTTTAACTCCTTTAATCTGGCGGCTATCGTTTTTCTGCTTACACCGGAAACATCTGCAAGCTGGGTAACTGTGTATTCAGGATGATTGGTAAGAATGGCCAGCAAATCGTTCACCTTATCATTCACCTTATCATTCACCTTATCATTCACCTTATCATTCACCCTGTTGTCAATAAATTTTCCCGATCCTTTTCGATACATATTCACCCTGAAGTCTCCATCAAAATCGATCAGTTCCGGTTTCGGTAATCCATATTCCTCGCATGCTTCAAATAATCTCGGTATTCCGGTTCCCCACTTTTCAATGATCTTCATATAAGCAAATGCTCTTGCGATTGCCGGATTCCTCGGTTTTGAATAGCCTTCCATCATTTTTGAGATCGTAACATTATTCAAAAGCATTCCCGGAGAAGTTACTTCCAGTCTGTCATCAAACAATGCCACCTGAATATTTCCCGGTTCCAGATAACTGCGGTGTGCCACTGCGTTCGCAATCAACTCACGAATACTGTCTGTCGGCAGCTCATATACATCCTGTCTGTACATCCCTGTTATCGTCATTCCCATATTGATTTTTTCAAGAACATACTGGTATACCGCTTCCATTTGCTCCTGAATAGAGCCTTCAAATTCCCTACGGTCAACAAAATGTGCACGATTCGTTCCTTTGAACACACCACATTGAATTACAGGCATTTGCGGCATTTTGCCTGTTAAAAGTGCATAGGCATTTGTCGGGTATACCTTACCTTCTACTTCTTTCAACACTCCCCATGAAACTAACACATTTTTGGTAACATCTTTAATTTTTGATTTTTCACTATCCTGCCATGTGTTTCTCATAGCAGTTTCTTTCATACTTTTACACAATCTCTCTATCTCATCGTCGGAAACTGTCATACTTTGGCATATCTCACTGTCAAAATAACGATTCTGTCCCTCCAAAATCAATTCCTTTAACATATATCCTTCCACATGTCTGGTTGTACCGGCTACCCGCACATAAGTACCATCAACCATTCCAAGTGATTTGATATAATATGGACGCTGTGCACCCGGTAGAATCTCCACTACAATCACTGTCTTATCCTTAATTGTCTGTAGCGCAACATCCGGTCTGATTGCAGGTTCACAGGCATCAGAAATAGCATTGGTAATGGCATCCATGGTTTTATAGATATTATCTACATCCATTCCAACAATATCTAAAGTTTTATCATCTATTCCGAAAACAATCTTCCCACCTCTGCCATTAGCAAAAGCTACTACTGTTTTCATATATTTTTCGCTTTTATCCGGTACAATTACTTTATATTCAATATTCTTGGATTCACCAGAAAACAGCATATCTTCTGCCATGGATAATTCCTCCCAATGAGACACTGTATGTCCTATCTTCTTTATTCCCTGCACTTTTTTACATCATTATAAATATTTTACCATGCCCATTTCTAAAATACCATGAAATACTTAGACTTTTCTCTAAAAGAAATCAGCAGCAAATCATTTCTGACCTGCTGCTTTTCCCTATTTCACCACCGGACTCTCCAATACCACCGCATGTGCGATTCCCGGCACGCTTTTCCCTTCATTAAAACTGGTCTTACTGAGCAGGGCTCCGGTGGGGAGGAAGAGGACTTTTTTCCACTCACCGGATTCCAACTTCGGGAGAATATATGCTGCCAGAGTCACGGCGCTGCAGCCGCAGCCGCTGCCACCGGCATGGGTGTCCTGGGCATCTGCATCAAAGATCTCAATGCCGCAGTCCATGTGTCTGCCGGCAATATCAATCCCCTTCTCCCGCAGCAGATCGATCAGCACTGTCTGTCCCACGCTTCCCAGATCCCCGGTAATGATCCGGTCATATTCCTGTGGCTGCACATGAAAATCCTCCAGGTGGCGTTCTATGGTATCTGCGGCGGCAGGTGCCATGCAGGCCCCCATGTTCATGGAATCCTTGAGTCCATAGTCCACGATCCGCCCGGGAGTCATGCCTGTGATGTGAGCTCTGCATTTCTGATTCAGCCCCAGGGCAAAGGCTCCGCTTCCTGTCACCGTCCAGCTGGCAGACAGAGGTCTCTGGTTCCCATAATCTAACGGAAAGCGGAACTCCTTCTCCGCGCTGGCAAAATGGCTGGATGTCACGCAGACCACATGCTCCGCATAGCCTCCCGCTGCCATCACAGCTCCCAGTGTCAGCGCTTCCCCGCAGGTAGAGCAGGCACCATAGACTCCGAACAGGGGAATATTGTAAGCGGAAATGCCGAAGGAAGTGGCAATGCACTGTCCCAACAGATCACCGGCGAAAAGATACGAGACATCCTCTGCTTTCCACCCGGCCTTTTCCATGACCATGTAGACTGCATCCTTCTGAAGATTGCTTTCCGCCTCCTCCCAGGTCTTACAGCCGAAGAGATCATCCTCTCCCACCATGTCAAACAGGGCTCCTAACGGTCCCTCGCCTTCTTTTTTCCCTACAATAGCGGCACCGGCGATCACACACACCGGCTGCGCCAGACGGATACTGCTTCTTCCCACTCTCTGATTCATAATTTCTCCTTCCATGCGATAACACTGCATTCTTTTTTGTCAGTGTTCCCGCATTGTGGAAAAATTATCAGCCCTGCGCGGTCTGAACTATAATTATATAAATTATAAAAAAATCTCCTCCAGCGCCCTGATCACCTTCTGCAACACCTCATCCTCCATATCCGAATAGTGGATGACCAGGATCCCCCGGTATTTCTGCGCATCCGCAAAACAATATTCCGACAGGCAGTTGACCAGGATCCCTTGTTGTCTCGCCGCCCACTTGATCTCCACATCGCTTAAATCCGTCCGCACATGCAGCAGGAAATGGGTTCCGGCATCATCCTGATAGATCTGACTGATCCGACTTAAGGGTGACTTGCGAAACATCCGGCAGATCCGCTCTCTCTGCTCTCTGTAATCGTTGATCAGTCTCCGAATGTGACGTTCAAAATATCCCTGCTCCAGAAAAGCCGCCATGGCATATTGTTCAAAACCGGATACCGTGCAGGAATAGAAATTCATGGTGGAAATATAACGTTCCATCAGCTTCTCCGGCAGCACCATATACCCGATACGTAAAGACGGTACCATAGTCTTGGAAAAAGTATTGATATAGATAACTCTGTGATTCCGATCCATGGACTGCACGGAAGGGATAGGTCTGCCCACCATGCGGAACTCACAGTCGAAATCATCCTCCACGATATAACGCTCCGGCTCCTCCGCCGCCCAGCGAAGCAGCTCCTGCCGTCTTCCCACCGGCATGACCAGTCCGATGGGGAAATGGTGTTCCGGCGACACGTGAGCCACTGTAATGCCCTTTTGCTCCAGCTGTTCTACCTTCATTCCCTGTCCATCGATGTCCACATAGTCCCATGCCACTCCGCCCACCTCATACAATTTCGTGAGCTTACGGTAGCCCGGATTCTCCACACCGAATTTTGCATTTTTTCCAAGGAGCTGTAACAGACGGCTGTAGAGGTATTCCGTTCCGGCACCCACGATAATATGATCCGGCGATACCTGCATGCCGCGGTACCGGTACAGATGCTCGGCGATCGCCACTCTTAATTTTTCCACCCCATTAAAAGGAACTGTCTTAAGCAGAGACGTATCGTAATCCGTCAGGGTCTGACGCATGATCTTCGCCCAGGTGGCAAAGGGGAACTTATCGTATTGAATATTATTCGCCGTCAGATCTGCCAGATATTCCTCCTCACGGAAGCGGGTCACAAAGGAAGCATACGCCGGAGCAGCTGTGTTCTTCACCTCCAGACGATTGACAAAATATCCTCTCTTCTCCTCCGACCGGATATAGCCTTCCAACAGCAGCTGCTCGTAGGTATTTTCCACCGTCTTGACACTGACCTGTAAGTGCTCGGCAAACGCCCGCTTCGAAGGAAGCTTCTCTCCCGCCGCCAGCCGTCCGCTCAAAATATCTGCTTTCATTGCTTCATATAAGTATTCATACATGGTTTTTCTGCCACGGGCAGTCAGGTCATAGGTCAGCATCTGGTATCCTCATTTTTTCTCGCTTTGGTTATTTAAAAGATATCAGATTTTATTATAATGAACTCATAAAGCAAAAGCAAGCAGGAAGGAAAACAAGGAGGATTAATATGGGCGTATATGCAATCACCGGCGCATCCAGCGGGATCGGCGCCAAGACAAAAGAACTGTTACAGCAAAGAGGACATGAGGTCATCAATATCGACTTAAAAGACGGCGACATCTGTGTGAACCTGGCCACTCCGGAGGGAAGACAGACTGCAGTAGACAAGCTGCACGAGCTGCATCCCGAAGGTCTCGACGGCATGATCTGTAATGCCGGTGTCTCCGGTGCCTGCGGCAATCTGGAGCTGATCATTTCCCTGAACTATTTCGGGACCGTAGCCATTGCAAAGGGCGTCTATGACCTCCTTCAGAAAAAGCACGGCAGCTGCGTAGTCACGGTATCCAACACCATTTCCCAGGGTGCCGGACGGAAAGATATCGTAGATCTGTTAAATAATATCGGCGATGAAAAGAGAGTGCTAAGCCTGGTATCCTCTATGGATTCCACCAACCTCTCCGTGGGCAACAGCCTCTATGTATCCACCAAGTACGCTCTGGCAAGATGGGTTCGCAGAGTATCCGCTACCTGGGCAGCCAACGGTGTCCGCATCAATGCGGTAGCTCCCGGCAACGTACATACTGCCATGACCGCTACCATGAGCACCACCGCGAAGATGGCGCTGAACGCTCTCCCCATTCCCACCAAATATGGTCAGGAATGTCTGATGGCACCGGAAGAGATTGCGGAAGTTATGGTATTTTTAGCTTCCGATTCCGCCAGAGGCGTCAACGGCAACATCATGTTCGTAGACGGCGGTACCGATGCACTGTTAAATTCTGAAAAGGTATATTAAGGAGGAACGTACTATGAGACCCATTGAAAAATATGTAGAAGCTATGGAAAATAAAGATTTTGCCGGACTTGCAGAGTTGTTCACCGAGGGCGGCATTCTGTGTGACTATTGTACCACCTCCGCTTCCCAACAGGAGTATCACATCTACGGAAAAGAAGCCATTAACATGTTCTTCCGTAATAAATTCGGTTTCCGCCGTTACTCCATTTTAGATGCTGAGATCGTTAATGACAAGCAGGCAGAATTCATTGCCAATTTTGGTGGCTACAACATCATGGCTATCGCCACGGTCCGTGAGACCGATGAAAACGGTCGGATCCAGAGACTGACCGTCAGACCGAAATAAATTCACCTATCACTTATTCTTTTCTCTAATATTGCAGTAGCCCCGGCTGTACGCTCGGGGCTACTGGCTTATAGAAAATTTGATTCGCTTCTGTTACTCCGGTGCACTTCCCGAAATCACATAATTAGTCACGGCATACAAAATTTCTCCGTTATATTCCACTCTCGACCAGCCGGAGCCTTCACTGTATCCGGTACGATGCAGATTCGTTCCGTTTTTCACCTGAGTACGCACAGTACTCTCCCCCTCGCTGGTGCTGGGTTCTGTCCGCAGATTGATGAGTTCCTTCGGTGTAATATAATCATCACAATCCGTGAATACGATTACTCTGCCGTCCTGAGTGCTGACACGATTCGGGTTCGACGGTTTTTCCGGAGTCTTGTACGCAAGGTCCGTGGTCAGATACGCTGTCACCGCATATACCGTCTGCCCATTGTATTCCAGTCTGGACCAGCCGGTGGAATCGTTTCTGCCGGTACGGACCAGCGTCTCTCCGTTTTTCAGCTGTCCCACCACATTTCCTTCGTCTCCGGTATAGGGAGTACTGCGAAGGTTAATTACATCTTTGGCGGTGACGGTCTCGTTCACATCTCCGAATGTCATGGCGTTTCCTTCCGCAAGAGCATTTCCGGCACTATTGGCATTGGGGATCTCCGTAGCCGCCGATGCCTCTGTCGGCTGTATTGTTGCTTCCGGGGTTGCTGCCGGGGTCGCCTGTGGAGTCTCTGTCGGCGCTGCCGTAGGCTCCGGTGTGGTAATCGGTTCTGTGGACACCTCAGGTGCCATTACCGTCTCCGGGATATCAGTAGTCTCTGTCGTCTGTGCTTCCGTTGCTGTCACCAATGCGTCGCTGTCTCCCGCTCCCCCGCTATGGCTGCTTAATTTCCATAGCGGAATGCAGATCAGGATCGCCAGGATCATCATACCTGCAAACACCGGGATCCTCCATGGTCTGAAGCGGAATTTCACCTCTTCATCCTCGTCAAAATCATCCTCTTCCCGGTACTCTTCATAGTCCTGATCCTCCGCAGGCTCATTTACAAGTTCTTCATAATCAAAGCTATTTCCTTCCGGCTCTCTTTCCGAACCTCTGTTATCTTTCTTATCCATGGTGCATCCTCCTTCCGCCGTCTTTAAGCTGATTATATACTTCCCTCTTTTGCAAAACAAGTCTCTTTTCCTGTCCTTGCAGGTATGCTATACTGATCGTAGTATTACAAAATCTGCTCAGGAGTCATTCCCCTTATGAAAAATAATTTTGCGAAATGGAAACCATATATTTTCCTTGCGATCCTGCTACTCAGTCTGATCCCTCTGATCTGGCTGGGACGCTACGATTATCCCACCGGCGACGATTATTATTACGGTGCGGAGACTCATCTGGTCTGGCAGCAGACAGGGAGCATCATACAAACGCTTGACGCTGCCTGCGCAGGTGTCGCAGACAGCTATCAGATCTGGCAGGGAACCTATTCAGCGCTTTTCCTGATGTATCTGGCACCCAATGTATTTTCCAATACCGCCTATCATCTGGTGACTTTCGTGATCCTGCTTTTATTGTGCGGAGGTATTTTTTATCTGCTGTGTCCTCTGTTCCGCCGTTTTCTGCCGGGAACTTGCGGAGAATGGATCACCGTTTCTTCCATTCTCAGCTTTCTGTGTATTCAGACAGTGGAATTTCAATGTGACAGCTTCTACTGGTACAATGGCTCCATGTATTACACCGGTTTCTTTGCCGTGACACTGTTTTTCCTCGGCACACTGTTTCGCTACCTGGACAATGGAAAGCGGATCCTGTTGCTTCCACTACTCCTGTTCGCTGTCTTTTTGGGCGGCGGCAACTATGTTTCTCTTCTTCCCTGTATGCTTCTGTCAGTAACCATAACACTTCTGTTACTGTTACAGAAAAATAAAAAAGCATATATCTGCGGGATTACTTCTGTCGTTCTCCTGTTGTCCTTCGCCGTAAGCGCCATAGCTCCCGGCAATCACGTACGTCAAAGCGGCATGTGGAAGATTCCTGCCTGGAAAGCGATTGCAAAATGTCTGTTACAGGGCATCCGTTATACCTTTGCCTGGACGGGATTGTGGTGGGTGCTTGCCGCGCTGCTTCTGCTGCCGGTCTTCCTGCGGATCCTGCAAAAGAAAAACGGAGCATTTTTCTCCCACCCTATTCTGTTTACCGGTTATGCTTACGGACTGTTCTGCTCCATGTCCTGTCCCCTGTTCTATACCATGAACTCCACGGGACCGGGCCGGGCGGTTGCCATCGTCTATTATATGTTCCTACTGATCAGTTTTGCCGTACTCTTCTATTGGATCGGCTTTGTGCTTCTGAAAATGCAGGCACGACCGACCCCCCCGGAGAGAATAGAAGTCTCAGGAAAGCTTAACACCGCTCGTTATCTTGCTATGGCAGTTCTGTTATTCAGCATCCTCTGTACCGGATTGTGGCAGGAAACTTCCGCCATGAAAGCCATCCGGGTACTGACAGATGGGGAAGCCGCTGCCTACGCCGCGGAATACGAAGACCGTCTGCTTCTCCTGAATGATCCGGAGGTTACAGATGTGGTCCTGACACCGTTTATACATCAGCCGGCGTTGATCTATACCGGTGATCTCCCCGGTGACCCGGAAGATCCCACCAGCAGGAAGGTCGCTCAGTATTTCCAAAAAACATCGCTGTATGTCAATTACGGCAACAACTGATAATAAATGCCTGCGTATTCAGTGTATATAAAAAAGGACGTCTCCGGTCTCCGGAAATGTCCTTTTTCTTAATAATTCGTCTTTATTGTCCTTCGTATTTCTCGCTCTGCATCCGGATCAGCTCCGCATCATCAAAGTAGTTAATACGCATTGCACTCTTCACCTCAGCCAGAGTCTGCGCTGCCACTTCACGTGCCTCATCACTGCCTTTTTTCAGGATATCATAAACTGCGGGAATATCCTTCTCCAGTTCTTTTCTGCGGTTACGGATCGGTTCCAAAGTCTCCTGCATAACATTATTCAGGAACTTCTTCACCTTCACATCTCCCAGACCGCCTCTGGTATAGTGTGCTTTCAGTTCGTCCAGATCTGCATAATCCGGCAGATATCTCTCAAAATGCTCCGGCCGGCAGAAGGCATCCAGATAAGTGAATACGGTGTTGCCTTCCAGGTGTCCGGGGTCGCTGACTAACAGATGCTCCGGATCGGTGTACATACTCATGATCTTGGTGCGCACATCATCTGCACTGTCTGACAGGTAGATGCAGTTACCCAGGGATTTGCTCATTTTTGCCTTACCATCGATGCCGGGCAGTCTCTGGCATGCTTCGTTCTCAGGTAAAAGTGCCTTAGGCTCTACCAGTACCGGTGCATATACGGTATTGAACTTGTGCACGATCTCTCTGGTCTGCTCGATCATCGGCAGCTGGTCACCGCCTACCGGAACAGTCGTTGCCTTAAATGCAGTAATATCAGAAGCCTGGCTGATCGGATAGGTAAAGAAACCTACCGGAATGCTCGCTTCGAAGTTACGCATCTGTATCTCGCTCTTAACAGTCGGGTTTCTCTGTAATCTGGCTACGGTCACCAGATCCATATAATAGAAAGTCAGCTCACACAATTCGGAGATCTGAGACTGAATGAAAATCGTAGCCTTAGCAGGATCCAGTCCACAAGACATGTAATCCAGTGCCACTTCGATTATATTCTGGCGCACCTTCTCGGGATTCTCGATATTATCCGTCAGAGCCTGTGCATCTGCGATCATGATAAAGGTCTTCTTATATTCGCCGGAATTCTGCAGCTCCACACGTCTCCTGAGAGATCCAACATAATGTCCTACATGTAGTCTTCCGGTGGGTCTGTCGCCCGTTAAAATAATCTTGTCCATTTCATCCTCTCAATCCGCCGCCAAAGCAGCTATACATCATTAGATTTATCATACCATTTTTTCCACAGTAGTACAACGGGTCCGAAAAACTTTTTCCTACCTTTCACTCTACCCGCACTCGCCGCTGCGCAGGGATTTCACCAATAACGGTATCTCGAACAACAGCATCACGATCCAGCCGATCATGTTGGCCCACGCCAGACTGGCGAAGTCCATATGCAGCAGACGCAGCATCACGAATACCGCCACAACTCTGCCCAACATATTCATAAAGGTGCTGTACAGTGTCACCTTCAGATCGCCGATGCCGCGGAAGAATCCCTGGATTCCGTTGGTCATTCCCGGCAGGATATACATCCAGGAGATCAGGTGCAGATAACTGATTCCGAGAGATACCACCTGCGCATCCCCATCCTCGGCGAACAGAGTCATGATCTGCCAAGCCAGGCCCCAGATCACCGCAAACAAACCGATGGAATAGACCAGCTCGATCAACAATCCTGTCTGAAAACCTTTCTTCATGCGCTCTTTGTGTCCGGCGCCCTTGTTCTGCGCCAGGAAAGTCGTCATGGCATGTCCGATGTTCTGCTGCGGCGTATAAGCGAAATCATCCACGCGGTTCACTGCGGTAAATGCTGCCATAACCGCCACACCCTGAGTATTGACTACTGACTGAATGATGAGCTTGCCCAGCTGTAAGCATACCTGTTGCATGGCACTGGTGCTGCCGTAGCTGACAGTCTTACCAAGCAGGCTCTTATCAAAGACCCACCACTTTTTCCCAAGGCATAACAGTGGAATCTTTTTCTTGATATAAATGCCGCACAGCAGGCAGCACAGACCCTCGCTGCACACTGTGGCAATGGCACTTCCCGCCACGCCCCATCGTAATACCACCACGAAGAACAAATCTCCGAAAATGTTTAAAAAAGCACTGGTTACCAGAAAATACAACGGTGTCTTACTGTCTCCCAGCGCCCGCATGGTGTTCGCCAGGAAATTATAGATAAATGTAAATATCAGTCCCAGGAAAATGATCCGAAGATATACCGCGGCTTCCGGAATCGCAGTCTCCGGTACCCGGATCAGTCGAAGCACCGGTGTCGCCAATAGCAGCATGAGCAATGAAAATATAACGGAGAATCCGCAGCCTGCCAGCATGGTGGTGCTGATCTGCTTCGAAAGGGTATCATAATCCCTGGCACCATACTGGGAGCTCATCAAGACGCTGGCTCCCATGCACATTCCGCTGATCAGTAGGATCGCTATATTCATAATCGGTGTGGAAGTTCCCACTGCTGCCAGTGCCTGCTCTCCCACGTATTTTCCCACGATCACGGAGTCCGCAGCGTTGTAGGTCAGCTGAAACAGATTGCCCAGTACCAGGGGAATCGTAAACGATACTAAAGGCAACAGTATCTTTCCCTGGGTCATGTCATGTTTCTCTATCATACTCATTGCTTATTGTTGCCCTTTCGTTTTCATTTTCTCTAAGGAGGGGCTCTTCTGTTTTTCTATAAGTGTCTCTTCCTGATCTTGTTCTGCTTCTTCCATGCTGTCCTCTGCACCGGACGCCTCATTGCCACTGACAGACACTACGCTGTCCGCATCCGCACTCATCCCACTGCTCTGCTTCTCATCCATGCTGTCACTGTTTTTTGCCGCCTGCAGATTCCCTGTAACGGCGCCATCCGTGCCTGCCGTCACCTCCGCCACAGCACCTTCCGGCATATCTGCGGCAGTTTCTGCCATTTCCGCTTCTATTGCGGCATTCTCTGCCTGCGCCATTGCAAAAGCTTCCGCCGGTGCCGCACTTTCTGCGTCTGTGCTGTATGCTGACTGTGGTGCCGCTGTATCTGCACCGGTGCTGTCTGCCATTTTGGTGCCGCCCATGGTCATATACAGCACTCCCGCCACCACGAAGCAAAGACAGGCTGCCGCAATGCGGGACACATAGTATAGCGGAAATCTGCGTATTTTCCCATTTGCTTTCCTCTTTTCCACACCTTCATTCTGTTCACTCCGATGCAGTAATTCCTCCTCTACACCGGACAGGGAACGGAACAATCTTTCTTCTTTTTCTCTGTTTTGCTCGCTCATCTTCTCTTCCTCTTACAAGACAATCCCCTGCTGCTCCAGATATTTCTGCAGCTTTTTTCTCGTGCGGAACAGGGATGTCTTCACCGTATTCAGATTCATACCATAGCGCTCTGCGATCTGGGCATACTCCTCCACGAACCAGTACCTTCGTAAAAAAACATTACATTCCTGTTCGGAGAGCGTATGCAGGAAAGCATTGATGCTCCGCTCTAACTCCGCTGCTTCCACAATGCTTTCCGTATCGTGGGCTGCGGGAATACACTCCGCCAGTTCATCCAGCGTGGTATCCATGAGTCCGCTTCCCCGTTTTTTTGCATTCTTTGTCTTCCATCTATCAAACGATAAATTGCGGGTGATTGTTCCCAAAAACAGTTCCAGCCGGTTCGGTTTTTTCGGTGGAATGGCATTCCACGCCCGCATCCACGTATCGTTTAAGCACTCCTCCGTGTCTTCCCTGTCATGTAAAATATGGTAAGCGATGCTGTAACAGTATTTTCCATAGGATTTCTGTGTCTCTGTAATAGCGCGCTCGTCCCGCGCCCAGTAGAGATCCAGTATGGCTGTATCTTCCACAGGTCTCTCCTTTCCAGAAAAGGCACTGCCGCAAATATCTGCAGCAGTGCCCCCATATTCTTCGTGTATCCCGTAATGTCCCCGGCTTCCTAGATCTGGAACTTCTTTGCATTCGCATTGAGCTCGTCTGCGATCACATTCAGCTGTACGGTGGCCTTCCGGCAATCCTCCACGATCTCTGACAGCTGATCCATCGTCGCCGCCGTCTCCTCGGTGCTGGCTGCATTATTCTGGGAGATCTCGGTCAGACTGTCGATCTTGTCCGCTACATCTGTCCGGTATGCTTCGATATGATCCAGCTCTTCGGAGATCACGTTAATCTCACCGACGACATTCTGAACCTCCTGGTTCAGGGTGCTGAAGACATTCAGCGTGGTACCCAGCTTCTCGTTCTGCTGATGGATCTCACCTACCACACCGTTCATGATCTGAACGCTCTGGTTGGAATTGCTGATCAGGTTCTCCACGATGCTGCGGATCTTGTCTGCGGATTCCTTGGACTGGTCTGCCAGACCACGGATCTCTTCCGCTACGACTGCGAAGCCTCTGCCCATCTCACCGGCTCTCGCTGCCTCAATGCTGGCATTTAATGACAGCAGGTTGGTCTGGTTCGCAATACCTGCGATGATATCGGTAGCTGCCTGAATCGCCTGTGCGGACTCGTTGGTGATATTGGTCTGCTCCTGCACCTGATCCACCGACTGCTGTGTATGAGAGCTGATCTTCAACAGTTCCTTCAGGGTGCTGTCCACGGTGGCATTGCTTTCCTTCATGTTGGCAGCACTGCTGCTCAAAGCATTAATACTGTCTGCCGTACGGCCCAGTGCATTGCTCATCTCGTTCATGCTTTCGCTGACTTTCTGGGTATCCGCCGCCTGAGTGGTAGCGCCCTGCGCAATCTCGTTGACCGCGGTATTGACTGCGGAAATAGACTGTCCGATACTGTCAAAATTGCTCGAAAAAGTTCCGGTGAATTCATCCATCTCTTGCATGGAACTGTAGATATTGGTAATGATCCGGGAGAAGCCTACCACAACGGAATGCACCGCTCTGGCAATTTTGCCGACTTCATCGGTTCTGTTTACCAGCTTCGTGGAGATATCAAAATTCAGCCTGCCTTCAGCCACCTGATCCAGATTGCTGACCACACCAAGCAGTGCTCTGGAAATCAGACCTACGACTAAAATCGTACTGATACAGAAGATCAGTGCCAGCACATACATAAAGATCGTATTGGATCTCACAATGCCGGAATACAGTTCTTTCACGTGCTCCACCGGGATCGCCACTGCCAGAGCCCCCGCTGTCTTGCCGTCGGTTCCGGTAATCGGTGTCAGATATGCATAATATCTGGTATCCCCCAGCTTCAGGGAAGTGTCAAAATATTCCGATCCTGCCAGTACTTTGGATGCCACAGAATCACTCAGTACGATGCCGGAATAGTCAAAGCTTGCTGCTGCCGCTTCCTTGTCCCAGAACAGTACCACATCTACGTTGGTATTGCTCGTGAAATTCTGGAAAAAGCTCTGATTCTCTGTAAAATTGATCTCGCCCTTGCAGAGACTGCCGTTCTCATAACGGAAGCCCTCCCCAGAAGCGCTGTCCAGATTCAGCTGCATCGCATATTCCGTAGCAGCCAGCTCTTCCTTCACAAGCGTTTCCGCGGTGTTGTTGCCGACTGCCTTCAATGCCAGCATCGCAAAAAATATGATGACCAGCATCGGCATCAGTACCATCGCGAGGATCTTGACGATCAGATTTGCTCCCTTTTTCCCCTTGAGATCTTTCATGTTGTCCAGTGAGACAGTTTCCCCTTCTGTCTGTTCCTGTTTTACCGCTTCTGCCATAGATAAAATAACCTCCTTTGTACCCTTATGACCTTTGTATATTCTTTCTAAAATGGACTGCCGGGAACAGCCCCTGACAGCTTAATAGATAAAAAGATTATAACGCACTCCAGTTGAAAAAGCTATTCTTTTTGTGCTTTTCCCTCCTGAATGAGGTCTTTGATCACCTCTCCACCGATGATCAGCCCCGCCACGGAAGGGACAAAGGAAATACTGCCCGGAATTGCTCTCCGGTCGGTGCATTTATGGACGGTGCCAGGAGGACAGACGCAGCCCGTCCGGCAGCTGGTTTCCATAGTTTCGAGAGGCTTCAGGGAAGCTTCGGTAGAGTAGACAACCTTCAGTTTTTTCACACCGCGTTTTTTCAGCTCTCTGCGCATGACCTTTGCCAGCGGGCACATGGTAGTCTTATAGATGTCCGCCACACGGAACTGTGTGGGGTCAAGCTTATTGCCGGCACCCATACAGCTGATGACAGGGACTCCGGCCTCCTTTGCGCGCAGGATGATCTCGATTTTTGCAGTCACAGTGTCCACGGCATCCACGACGTAATCGTACTGGGAAAAATCAAACTGATCGGCAGTCTCCGGGAGATAGAAGCATTTATGTCCTACCACCTGTGCCTCAGGATTGATCAGATGAATCCGCTCCTCCATGACATCTACTTTGTATTTGCCGATCGTCTGACGGGTAGCGATGATCTGGCGGTTGATATTCGTCAGACAGACCTTGTCATCGTCAATGAGATCAAAGGCGCCGACTCCGCTGCGGGCAAGGGCTTCGACGACATAGCCGCCGACTCCGCCGATCCCGAAGACGGCGACACGGGCGTGGTAAAGACGCTGCATGGCATCTTTGCCGAGGAGTAATTCGGTTCTGGAAAATTCGTTTAACATAGATGTAGATTCCTTTTCTTATAACTATATTTAACTATATTGCACGCAGCTGTGCTGTCCCCCTTTCATCCAGCACAGCAAACACCGCACGGTCAGGGAACCGGATCGTGAAAATTCCAAGTATAAAAAAACATGGGAACTTAAAGGTTCCCATGCTTTAGCTTATTTTTATTGTTCCTACTAGTATACTGGGAATACTCTCGTAAGAGTATATCACATCTTTAGAGATTGTCATAGAGTCCCTGAATAAATTTTTTCACCTGGAGGTTGTTCTCAGGCGTGGTATCTTCGAGGGTAGCATGGATGTAGGGTTTGCGCTCTTTCATGAACTTAAGGATGGAGGTGTAGTCCATCTGTCCGAGACCGCAGCCTACGGATCTAAGCTTCCCATCTTCGGGAATAAAATCCTTCAGGTGTACCATGGCTACATCCGGTCCCAGCAGATCAATGGCTTCGTCCACAATTGCTACCTGATCCTTGTAATTACAATAATCCAGCAGATTCACCGGATCCAGAATGATCTGAAGGTTGGGCGAATTGATCTCATCCAGCACTCTTCTCGCTCTGGCGGGATTGTAGACAATATGCTTCCATACCGGCTCGATGGCCATGACCACACCCATCTGCTCGGCATATTTTACGACGGGACGTAAGTTAGTGATAAAGGTCTGCAAAGCCTCTTCACCATGGCATTCGGGTACTGCGGTATAAGTCTCGTTGGGAGCACCGGTCTCGGTTCCCACCACACCGCAGCCAAGCCACGAAGCAAAACGGATATGTGCCATATAGCGGTGGGTGATCTTCGCAAGCTGCTCCGGATTTGGATTTGCCAGGTTCAGGTAGCATCCAAGTACCGCAACATCCACCTGATTTTTCGCAAATACATTTTTCATATACATGGCAAGTCCCGGGGTCAGTGCCTCATCGGTAGTGGGAAACTCAGTGATCACCTTACCGGGTGCCAAATGTCCGCAGGCAAAGCCAAGCTCATGGACATTGGCAATACGCTCCTCAAAAGGGAGCTTTTTCGTATCATGTAAACGGATTCCTAACTGCATAATTTCCTCCATTTCAGGTTCAGGTCTGATTTTCCTGATCCTGCTTATCATCAACGCCGGATCAGCTCATCCACGCCTTCCAGCTCGTAAGCCTCTCCAACCTGTCCTTCGATTCTCACGTTATCCAGGGTCAATTTTGCAACATTTCTTGCAAAAAGTCCTCTCTTACTGCTTTTTTCTACACCATCCGACATGGCAGGTACATCACATTTTGCATCCTCGGCATAGCTGATGAAGATGTCCTTCATGTAGATCTCCTCGATCTTCTGCTCCGGAAGTCCGTCAAAATAAGCTGCTGCCACATGGCAGTTGGTGCAATCCATATTTTCAAATACCATCTTTTTCACCTGCGGTGTTCTGTCATCCACAGGGTAGACATCTCTGGACTGGACATAGGTGGTCTTGCCGTCGGGATCGCAGAAGTAGAAGCAGTTGACCACAAGCGGTGTCATCACATGATCCAGGGTCAGATTCCGGAAAATAATGTTGCTTAGAATCGCATCTTTTCCTCTGCCGCGGCGGGTCTTGATACGCAGGCCTCTGTCCGTATGACGGAAAATGCAGTCCTCCACCGTCAGATTCACCACGCCGCCTGCCATCTCGCTGCCCAGAGTCACAGCACCATGACCGTTCTCCATCAGGCACTGGCGGATGTGGATGTTCTCGGAAGGAGTCTTGTGCTTTTTGCCCATGTAGATTTTGCCGCTCTTGACTGCGATACAGTCATCTCCCAGTGAGAAACGCACGCCCAGGATCTCCACATTTTTGCAGGACTCGGGATCCAGTCCGTCGGTGTTGGGAGAATCGCTGGGATTCTGCACGGTCACACCGATGAATTTCAGATCGTTGCTGAAATAGGGATGCAATGTCCAGGAAGGCGAATTGCAGAAGGTCACTCCCTGTAAAGTCACATTTTTACATCCGCTGATGAAAAACAGTCTGGGGCGGAACGCAATATTCATGACCTTGGGATCCTTCCACCAGTTTTCCTTAGAAGCGTTGCCGTTGATCTTACCCTGTCCGTAGATCACCACGTCTTCTGCACCGATACCGCAGATGATGCCGGAGAACATAGGTAAGGGATTCCCCTCCCATGTGCCGAGATTGTACTCGTCGGTCTCATCATAGCTTTGTAGCATGCCGGGGAATGTGGGGAATTTCTCTCTGTCGGTAAATGCCTTAAGCTCCGCACCCTCTGCCAGTTCGATACGGATGTGGCTTTTTAAGAACAGGCTGGTAATACGGTAGGTTCCTGCGGGAAAATACACTCTGCTGTTCACCGGGCATGCCATGATGGCAGCCTGGATAAAGTGGGTATCGTCGTGCTCACCGTCACCTTTGGCACCGAATCTGGTCACATCCAGGGTCACATACTCATAATCTGTCTTGAAAGATACTTCACCCTGCTTTTCACCATTCACGTAAGCTTCCACCACATATTTCTGATCCGGCTTTAAATCAAACAGGGAAGTGATGGTCTTCTCTGTAGTGAGGGTGGGCTCACCGTTTAATCGTAATTCTATGGGCTGTTTTGTAAAATACCTGCCGCCGTCTGCGATCTCTATAGTCACACTACGGGCAGTATGCATAATATGTCTGATTTCCATGCGCTGTTTCCTCTCGTTTCTACCTCATGCACTCCTGATATTTTTCCGCTAAAAGTAAATATTCCCCGCATGCCTTCTGTACGGCACCGCAGAATACTTTTTCCGAAGTTTCATCCATAGCGAAGGTTTTCGTTTTTGCATCATAATACTGCTCCAGCATACGCTTCACGGCACCACGGAAATTATCTAAAAGCTCTCTGTAATTCTCATAGATCTCCGGGCTGATCTGCTCTACGGTATGAAGCAGTGCTGCAGTGTAATCCGCGCCGTTTTCCGCGGTGAATTCTCTCTCCGCATGCTTTTTCAGCACACGCATCTGCGCCATGATATCCGGATATCCTTCCTTTTTATTCTCGGTGGTCTCATATGCCGCATATGTTGGATATACCAGATCCGCAGCCTGATAGATGTTCCTTCGTCCTGCATCTGCCTGCACCTTTTTTAAGTCAAAGATGCCTTCCTCCGTACGGGGAAGTACCTTGATTTCCTGAATTGTCATAGTTCCTCCTATATAACAAAGGCGTTCTCCTGCACGTTTATTGTAACAAAAGAACGCCGTTTTGTGTATGATCTTTTACAGAGTTACACCCTGCTTGAAAATAGCCATATCATGGAAGCCTGCTGCCTCGCTGCATACCTGCCTGCCGGAAGCGGTCTCCACTACCAGATCAAACAAAGCCTTAGTCTCCTCTTCCATGGTCTTATCCTCTACCAGTACGCCGGCATTGAAATCGATCCAGTTGGACTTTTTGCCTGCCAGGCGGGAGTTGGTCGCGATCTTCATGGTAGGAACCGGAGATGCGAAAGGAGTTCCGCGTCCTGTGGTAAACAGTACGATATGTGCTCCTGCGGCTGCCAGTGCGGTAGCTGCTACCAGATCATTGCCCGGTGCGGACAGAAGGTTCAGTCCCGGAGTCTTCACGGTATCGCCATACTGCAGTACGCCCTTGACCAGAGCACTACCGGACTTCTGCGTACAGCCTAAAGACTTATCCTCCAAAGTGGAGATGCCACCCTTTTTGTTACCCGGGGAAGGATTCTCGTAGATGGTCTGATTGTGGCTCTTGAAGTAGTTCTTGAAGTCGTTGATCAGATCTACGGTCTGGTGGAACAGTTCCTCGTTGGCACAACGGTTCATCAGAATGGTCTCTGCTCCGAACATCTCGGGAACCTCGGTCAGAATGGTGGTGCCACCCTTGGAGATCAGCAGATCGGAGAAACGTCCTACTAAGGGGTTCGCGGTAATGCCGGACAGTCCGTCGCTGCCGCCGCATTTCATGCCGATGACCAGCTTGCTGACGCTGATGGGCTCTCTCTCGAATTTGGATGCGTAATCGATCAGACCCTTGATGATCTCTACGGAGTCTGCGATCTCATCCTCGTGCTCCTGGCACACCAGGAATTTCACACGGTTCTCATCATAATCGCCGATATAAGGCTTCAATACATCAATGTTGCTGTTCTCACAGCCCAGTCCCAGTACCAGAACACCGCCTGCATTGGGATGATTGATCAGGTCTGCCAGAATCTTACGGGTATGCTCCTGATCGTCGCCCATCTGAGAACAACCGTAAGGATGAGGGAATGCGATAACCTCTTCCACACTGCCTTTAACGAATGCATTGGCCTGCTTTGCGATGGCTGTTGCCACGTTGTTGACACAGCCAACGGTGGGGATGACCCAGATCTCGTTACGAACGCCTACTTTACCGTCGGGACGGTTGAAGCCCATGAAGGTCACATCTTCCGTCTTCTTCTCCTCTACGGGAGTGGGATTGTAGGTGTACTCCAACAGATCGCCCAAAGCGGTCTTAACATTATGAGTATGGATCCAGCTGCCCTCTGCGATGTTCTCCTTGGCATTACCGATACGGTAACCATATTTGATGACCTCACCGCCCTCGGGAATGTCACAGATTGCCATCTTATGTCCTGCGGGGATCTCCTCTCTGGCGGTAACGGTCTTAGAACCGTCACCGACAGAGACTGTAATCTTCTCACCGGCAGGAATCGTATTTAATGCTACGACTACATTATCATTGTCATTAATCTTTAAGAAATCTTGCATAATGCTGCCCTCATGCCATTTGCCTTAATATCATCCAGGTATGCTACGACTGCATCGGTAAGTCCGGGAACCTTGTTCAGATCCTGACCGAAGAAGTCTTCATTCCCCAGGAAGGAAGTTACGAACGTCTGCGTATCCTTCTCACAGTTCGCTGCGAAGAACTCCAGAACTGCCTTGTCATCCATGATGTTGTATTCCTGACCGTCTCTGTGACCGATCAGAGCCTTATCGCGGATCTCGGTACCGGTATAGAAAGCCATCAGTGCTGCGATGGAGAAGGTCAGATGAGCGGGAAGCTTACCGGTCTTCTCAACATAGCCAAGCAAACTGGGCATACATCTTGCTCTCCACTTGGATACGGAATTTAAGGAGATTGCAAGCAGTGCATGGTCTACGTAAGGGTTATTGAAACGGTTTACAACCTCACCTGCGAACTGCTTCAGTTCCTCCTCCGGCAGAGACAGGGTGGGGATTACTTCGTCGTAAATGGTCTTCAGCATGAAGTTACGGATATCGTCATCCTGCATGGACTGTCTTACGATGTCGTTGCCGCACAGATAGGAAGCCAGTACGAAAGAGGTATGTGCACCGTTCAGGATACGAACCTTTCTCTGCTTGTAAGGCTTCTGGTTGTCAGTGAAGATAACGGGAAGTCCTGCATCGGGAAGAGGGAACTCCTTGCTGATATCCTTAGCGGACTCGATAACCCACAGAGCGAACGGCTCACCGGTTACCATGATGTGATCTTCATAGCCCAGCTTCTCCCACTCTTCCTGTTCCGTAGCACGGGGATAACCGGTAATGATACGGTCAACCAGAGTAGATGTGAATACACATGCCTCATCTACCCACTTCTTGAACTCATCGCCCAGACCCCACAGCTCGATCAGCTGCATTACGCACTTCTTTAACATAATACCGTTGTCATCGATCAGCTCTACGGGAAGCATTACCAGGCCCTTGCTCATGTCACCCTTGAAAGTCTCAAATCTGTGATATAAGAACTTGGTCAGCTTGCCGGGGAAAGTCTTGGGAGGCTCTAATTCAAACTTATCGGTATCATCATATACGATACCTGCCTCAGTGGTATTGGATACTACGAAACGTAAGGTATCGATCTCAGCAAGTCCCATGTACTTGTCATATTCATTATAAGTGTCTACTGCATCTGCAACGCTGGTTACGATTCTATTGATGATCTTGGCTTCACCGTTCACGTTACCGCGAAGGGATACAGTGTACTGGCAGTCCTGCTTGTGGAACATATCCAGATTGCCGAACTCGATGGGTTTGATCAGAACGATGTCTCCGTCGAACTTACCCTGCTCGTTAGCGATATCGATCATGTAATCTACGAATCCACGTAAGAAATTACCCTCACCGAACTGTACGACCTTGATAGGTCTCTCCTTTTTACCGGTCTTTGCCTTGTTTAAGATATCCATTTTGTCCTCCATTCTACGCATAGCGTATCCTATCTGCACCGTCTTACGGCGCTCTGTTCCCTGCACTTACCTTCCCAATCGCCTCTTGGCAGTTACGTTTTCAACGCCCGAGGGTGTTTTTGTTTCTGAATTGCACGAAGTTTATGTAAGTACTTTCATAATTCATTTTACTTCAAAAAAGCTGTTTCGTCAATCACCAAAAATAGAAACTTATTTTTTTCTCAAACCATTGATTTTATCAGCAATATTTCACTTTGATAATTTTTTGGCATATGAAAAATTGAAAAAGCATCTTGAAAAAAGAGAAGTCTTTCGTTATAATTCAGATATAGCTTTTTATGTAACTGCTTACAGTTTTCTTACAAATTCTGTTACATAGAAGCGGAGAGGAATCCGCAGATGACAATTTACGATATTTCTGAGAAGGCCGGTGTCTCTATTGCTACTGTTTCCCGCGTATTAAATGGAAGCAATAATGTAAGCGAGAAAACCAAGAAAAAAGTTCTGGACGTAATCAACCAGTATGAGTACACTCCCAACGCATTTGCCAGAGGGTTAGGGCTCAACACTATGAAGACCATCGGTATCATGTGTGCCGACAGTTCGGATCCGTATTTAGCCAAGGCGATCTATTATATCGAGCAGAAGCTTCGTGCCAACGGCTATGACAGCATCCTGTGTTGTACCGGTTATAACCTGGATACCAAGGCAAGCTCCATGAACCTTCTGATCACGAAAAAAGTAGACGGCATTATATTGGTAGGTTCCAACTTCATCTACGAGAAGGAAGAAGACAACAAATACATTACGGATGCCGCTGTGCAGGTTCCTGTGATGCTGTTGAATGCTGCAATGGATGCTCCGAATGTGTACAGTGTTGTCTCGGATGATTTTACTTCCATGTATGACGCTACCATGGAGATGATACGTTCCGGTGTGAAAGATATTCTGTATTTCTATAATTCTACTTCCTACAGTGGTAAGAAAAAGCTGGCAGGCTACCGTGCCGCCATGGAAGAAAAGGGACTTCTCACCAACGGAAGCTTCCTGCAGCTCTATCAGGGTTCCCATGAGGACATTCCCGCTATGGCAGAACAGCTGATCAGGCTGCACACCAAAGGAATTACTTTCCACGGTGTTATCGCCGCTGACGACTCTCTGGCATTGGGTGTCATGAAATACGGACGTGAAATGAAACTCCGCATTCCGGAAGATCTGTCGATCATCGGTTATAATAATTCCATGCTGGTGAACTGCTGTGATCCGGAACTGACCAGTATCGATAATAAATTAGAGACGCTCTGCCAGCATCTGATCACAACTCTGATGGGTGTCCTTGGCGGAAACGAGATGCCGAAAAAGACCGTATTCTCCGGGGAACTGGTAAAACGCGGCACCACAAAATAATTTTTTCTTTTCATCAATGACAGCAAGGGGTAGCTGAAAATACCCTTTTTAGTATATTTATGGAGGAATTTAAAATGAAAGCATTTATGGACAAGGACTTTCTGTTAGAGACCGAGACAGCCAGGAAGCTGTTCCACGACTACGCAGAAAAAACACCGATTCTGGATTACCATTGCCATATCAATCCCAAGGAGATCGCTGAGGACCGTCAGTTCGACAACATCACCCAGGTATGGCTGGGCGGCGACCACTACAAGTGGCGTTTCATGCGTTCCTGCGGTGTTGACGAGAAGTACATCACCGGTGACGCTTCCGATTACGAGAAGTTCTGCAAATGGGCAGAGTGCCTGGGCAAGGCTATCGGCAACCCCTTATTCCACTGGAGCCATCTGGAGCTGCAGAGATACTTCGGTTACAACGGTGTTCTGAACAAAAACACTGCTGACGAAGTATGGAACCTGTGCAATGAAAAGCTCCATCAGCCTTCCATGAGCGTTCGTAACCTGATCAAGCAGAGCAACGTTACCCTGATCTGCACCACCGATGATCCTATCGATTCTCTGGAGTGGCACAAGAAGCTGGCTGCAGATGATACTTTCGATGTAAAGGTTCTGCCCGCATGGAGACCTGACAAGGCTATGAACATCGAGAAGCCCGATTATCTGGATTATCTGGATAAGCTGGCTGCCGCTGCCGGCATGACCGAGATCAACTCTTTTGCAAGCTTAAAGGAAGCTCTGAAGAACCGTATGGCATTTTTCGCATCCATGGGATGTAACGTATCTGACCATGCTTTAGAGTATGTAATGTACTATCCCGCTTCCGATGATGAGCTGGAAGAGATCTTCTTAAAGAGACTGAACAAGATGGTTCTGACCAAGGAAGAGGAACTGAAATTCAAGACCGCCTTCATGCTGTTCGTAGGCCGCGAATATCATAAGCTCGACTGGGCTATGCAGCTGCACTACGGTTGTAAGCGTGACAACAACACCCTGATGTTCGAGAAGCTGGGTCCCGATACCGGTTACGACTGCATCAACAACTACGCTCCTTCCGCTCAGATGGCCGACTTTCTGAACGCTCTGATCGTAAGTGACGAGCTTCCCAGAACTGTCATTTACAGCCTGAATCCTAACGACAATCAGGCTATCGGTACCATCCTCGGATGTTTCCAGGATTCCACCGCTGTTGCCAAGATCCAGCAGGGTTCCGCCTGGTGGTTCAATGATCACAAGACCGGCATGCAGGATCAGATGATTTCCCTGGCTAACCTGGGTAATCTGTCCGGATTCGTAGGAATGCTGACCGACTCCAGAAGCTTCCTGTCCTACACCAGACATGAGTATTTCCGCCGTATCCTGTGCAACCTGATCGGTAACTGGGTAGAGAGCGGCGAGTTCCCTGCAGATTACGATACTTTGTCCGAGATCGTAACCGATATTTCTTACAATAACGCAAAGAGATACTTCAAATTCCCTCTGGCATAAGAGATAAAACAATAAACCCCCGGTGATGAGCCGGGGGCTTTCTTTATTTATTGAATCACGAGGTTGGAGTATCCCATCAGGCTCTCATCCACAGCATGTGCAGCTTCTCTGCCTTCGCGGATGGCCCATACGACGAGGGACTGTCCTCTGTGCATATCGCCGGTGACGAATACATTTTCCACACTGGTCTGGTATTTTCCGGGAGCTGTTTTTACATTGGTGCGTTCATTTAATTCCACGCCGAAAGCATCAGCAATGTATTTCTGGGTTCCTAAAAATCCTGCGGCGATCAGCACGATCTCTGCATCCAGGGTCTGCTCGCTTCCCGCGATCTCCTGCATCTTCATGCGTCCGGTAGCCGGATCCTTTTCCCAGGACAGCTTCACGATCTTCACAGCTTTCAGATTGCCGTTCTTATCCTTGATAAATTCCTTGACTGTAGACTCATATATCCTCGGATCATGTCCATAGACCGCAATAGCTTCTTCCTGGCCGTAATCGGTCTTGCAGACCTTCGGCCATTCGGGCCAGGGATTATTCTCTGCTCTTTTGTCCGGTGCCTTGGGCATCATCTCGATCTGGGTCACAGATTTTGCTCCGTGACGGATGGAGGTTCCCACACAGTCATTACCGGTATCACCGCCACCGATGATGACCACATTTTTCCCCTTGGTCTCCACATATTTTTTATCTTCAAAATTCGAATCCAGAAGACTCCTGGTATTGGCTTTCAGAAAATCCACTGCAAAATAGATTCCCTTGGCATCTCTGCCGGGAGCATTGATGTCTCTTGGATTAGAGGCACCGCAGGCCAGTACGACGCGGTCAAAATCATGCAAAAGCTTGGAGGCTTTGATGTCCTTGCCGATGTCGGTTCCTGTGACAAAGGTGACACCCTCTTCCTTCATAATATTGATCTTGCGGTCAATGATCTGCTTTTCCAGTTTCATGTTGGGGATGCCGTACATCAACAGTCCTCCCACACGATCGGAACGCTCGAATACTGTTACCTGATGTCCTCTCTGGTTCAGCAGATCCGCTGCTGCCAGTCCGGAAGGACCGCTGCCGATGACTGCTACCTTTTTACCGGTGCGTACCACAGGGGGCTTGGCTGCCGCATAGCCCTCGCTGTAAGCATTCTCAATGATGGCATATTCGTTCTCTTTAGTAGAGACCGGATCCCCGTTCAGCCCGCAGGTACATGCCGCCTCACACAGGGCAGGGCATACTCTGGAAGTGAACTCGGGGAAATTGTTGGTCTTCTTCAGACGGTTGTAAGCCTGCTGCCAGTTGCCGGTATATACCAGATCGTTCCACTCCGGCACCAGATTGTGCAGGGGGCATCCGCTGGCCATACCGCAGATCATCATGCCCGACTGACAGAACGGCACACCGCATTCCATACATCTGGCGCCCTGTAAACGCTGCTTTTCCTTCGGCAGATGCTCATGGAATTCATTAAAATGCTGTATTCTCTTCTTAGGATCTTCAGCCACGCTGACTTCCCTTTTATATTCCATAAATCCCGTTGGTTTTCCCATGGTGACTTACCTCCTACTTTCTGGTGTTGGCATAGAATGCTTCGATCTGTGCCTGCTCTGCGCTCAGTCCCTTTTCCTCCATCTGTACGATGGTCTTCAAAACTCTCTCATAGTCATGAGGGATGATCTTCTTGAACTTGGGCAGATACTCTCCAAAGTTGTCCAGCACTTCCTTACCCTTGGCGGAATTGGTCAGTGCCACATGCTCCTGGATCATGGATTTCAACTCCAGCACATCATATTTGGATGTGATCTCGCTGGAAGATACCATTTCCTTATTCAGACGCTTGTACAGATCGTTGCCTTCATCCAGTACATAAGCGATACCGCCGCTCATACCGGCTGCAAAGTTTTTACCGGTGGGTCCCAGGACTACCACGCGTCCGCCGGTCATATATTCACAGCCATGATCACCTACACCTTCGACAACTGCGATGGCACCTGAGTTACGTACGCAGAAACGTTCGCCTGCCACACCGTTGATGAATGCTTTACCGGAGGTTGCACCGTACAGTGCCACATTACCGATGATAATATTTTCTTCAGCCTTGAACTTGCTGCCCTGTGGGGGATATACCACCAGCTTACCGCCGGATAAGCCCTTGCCGAAGTAGTCATTGCTGTCGCCTACCAGTTCCAGGGTCAGGCCCTTGGGGATAAAGGCTCCGAAGGACTGTCCGCCGGCACCTTTACACAGTACATGATAGGTATCTTCTTCCACGTCATCGCCCAGTTTTCTGGTGATCTCACTTCCGAGGATCGTACCGAAGGCACGGTCAGTGTTGCTGACATCCACTTCGATACTGCGCTTCTGTCCCGCATCGATGGCTTTGCCCAGCTGCTTTAACAATACCTTCTCATCCAGTGTCTTCTCTAACTGGAAGTCATATACCTGCCTGGGATCGAAGGTTACCTTCTGCTTGCTGCCCTCGTAAGGGTTGCTTAAGATCTGGGTCAGATCCACTTCCTCCTGGCGCTCGGTCAGATGCTCTTTTCTCTTCAGCAGATCGGTTCTGCCCACCAGTTCATCTACGGTACGCACACCCAGGGCTGCCATGTATTCCCGCAGCTCCTGTGCGATAAATTTCATAAAGTTTTCCACATATTCCGGCTTACCGCGGAAGTTTTTCCGCAGCTCCGGATTCTGGGTAGCCACACCTACCGGGCAAGTATCCAGATTACATACTCTCATCATGACACAGCCCATCGTTACCAATGGAGCGGTAGCAAAACCGAACTCCTCGGCACCTAAAATGGCTGCGATGGCTACGTCTCTGCCACTCATAAGCTTACCGTCGGTCTCAATGCGGACTTTATTACGCAGTCCATTCATGATCAGGGTCTGATGGGTCTCTGCCAGTCCCAGTTCCCAGGGAAGTCCGGCATTGTGGATGGAGTTCCTCGGTGCCGCACCGGTACCACCGTCATAACCGGATACCAGGATGACCTGGGCTCCCGCCTTGGCCACACCGGCTGCTACGGTTCCCACACCGGCTTCCGATACCAGCTTTACGGAGATTCTTGCCTGGGTGTTGGCATTTTTCAGATCGTAGATCAGCTGTGCCAGATCCTCAATGGAATAAATGTCGTGATGAGGGGGCGGAGAGATCAGGGACACACCTGGTGTGGAGTGTCTGGTCTTGGCGATCCAGGGATATACCTTTCCTCCGGGCAGATGTCCGCCCTCGCCGGGTTTTGCTCCCTGTGCCATCTTGATCTGGATCTCCTGTGCACTCACCAGATAGCGGCTGGTGACGCCAAAACGTCCGCTGGCTACCTGCTTAATGGCGGAACAACGGTTTAAGCCGTCCGGGCCTACGGTCAGACGGTCCAGATCCTCACCGCCCTCACCGGAATTGCTCTTGCCGTGCAGATGGTTCATGGCGATGGCCATGGTCTCATGGGCTTCCTTGGAAATGGAGCCATAGGACATGGCACCGGTCTTGAATCTGGTCACGATGGATTCTACCGGCTCTACTTCCTCGATGGGCACGCCCTTTTTCGGATAGTTAAAGTCCATCAGTCCTCTGAGGTTCTTGATGGAATCTTCGTCATTGACCATGGCGGTGTACTGCTTGAACATCTGGTAATCACCGCGTCTGGTGGATTCCTGTAACATATGGATGGTAGCGGGATTATACAGATGCTCGTCACCGCCGCTACGCATCTTGTGATGTCCGGGGCTGTTTAAGGTCAGATCGTTTTTCAGTCCCAGCGGATCAAATGCCTGAGAGTGCAGGTCGTCTACCTGCTGCTCAATATCTTTTAAGGTAATACCTCCCACACGACATACGGTGTTGGAGAAATACTTACTGATCACTTCCGGCGCGATACCGATAGCCTCGAAGATCTGGGAACCCTGATAGGACTGGATGGTGCTGATACCCATCTTGGATGCGATCTTGACGATGCCGTGGAGGACAGCATTGTTGTAATCATCCACTGCCGCATAGTAATCCTTATCCAGCATATTGCTCTCGATCAGTTCCTTGATGGTATCCTGTGCCAGATAAGGGTTGATGGCGCAGGCACCGTAACCTAGCAGCGTAGCAAAATGGTGTACCTCTCTGGGTTCGCCGGACTCCAGGATCAATGCGACTCTGGTTCTCTTCTTGGTGCGTACCAGATACTGGTTCAGGGCAGATACAGCAAGCAGGGAAGGAATGGGCACATGATTTTCATCCACGCCTCTGTCGGACAGGATCAGAATGTTCACGCCTTCTCTGTAAGCTCTGTCCACTTCCACGAACAGTCGGTCAATGGCACGCTCTAAGCTGGTGTTCTTGTAATATACGATAGGTACGACTTCTACCTTGAAGCCGTCTACTTTCATGTTCTTGATCTTCAAGAGATCAGTGTTGGTCAGGATCGGGTTGTTGACCTTCAGAACGTTACAGTTCTTCGGAGTCTCCTCCAGGATGTTGCCCTCGGTACCGATGTATACGGTGGTGGAGGTTACGATCTCCTCTCGGATAGCATCAATAGGCGGGTTCGTCACCTGTGCAAACAGCTGCTTGAAATAATGGAACAGCGGATGATTCGTCTTACTCAGCACGGGCAGTGGCGTATCCACACCCATGGCTGCGATAGCTTCGCTGCCGTTCTTTGCCATCGGCAGAATGCTCTGCTTCATTTCATCGTAGGTGTAGCCAAAAGCCTTCTGCATCCGCTGGCGCTCTTCGTAGGTGTATTCCGGTACACGATAGTTCGGGATATGGATGCTCTTCAGTTCGGTCAGATTGTTGTCCAGCCATTCTCCATAAGGCTGTCTGGAAGCATATTTTTCCTTGATCTCCTCATCGTCGATGACTCTGCCCTGTACGGTATCGACCAGGAGCATCTTGCCGGGACGAAGTCTTTCTTTTACTTTGATCTTCGTGGGATCAATGGGAAGCACACCTACCTCAGAGGACAGGATCAGGGTATCGTCGTCAGTGATCATGTAACGGGAAGGACGCAGACCGTTTCTGTCCAGCACAGCTCCCATGATATCTCCGTCGGAGAACAGGATGGATGCGGGACCGTCCCAGGGTTCCATCATGGTAGCGTAATACTGATAGAAATCTCTCTTGGTCTGGGACATTGCTTTGTTGTTCGCCCAGGGCTCGGGGATAGCGATCATGACTGCCAGAGGCAGCTCCATGCCACTCATTACCAGGAACTCTAATGTGTTGTCTAACATCGCGGAATCGGAACCGGTCTTGCTGATGGCAGGCAGTACTTTGTGCAGCTGTCCTTTCAGATGCTCGGATTCCATGTTCTCTTCGCGCGCCAGCATCTTGTCGGCATTTCCGCGGATGGTGTTGATCTCACCGTTGTGTACCATCAGGCGGTTCGGATGGGCACGCTCCCAGCTGGGGTTGGTGTTGGTGGAGAAACGGGAGTGTACCATGGCGATAGCGGATTCGTAATCCTCGCTCTGTAAATCGGCGAAGAATGTACGCAGCTGTCCTACCAGGAACATTCCTTTATATACAATCGTTCTGCTGGAAAGAGAGACTACATAGGTATCATCGGAAGACTGCTCAAATACACGTCTTGCAATATAAAGTCTGCGGTCAAAGGGAAGACCCTTTTCCACATCGGCGGGCTTTTTCACGAAACCCTGCATGATGTAGGGCATGCACTCTACTGCCTTGTGTCCCAGCACATTGGGGAAAGTGGGCACTTCACGCCAGCCGAGGAATTCCATTCCTTCCTTTTCCACAATGATCTCGAACATTTTCTTCGCCTGGTTGCGGCGCAGCTCTTCCTGAGGGAAGAAGAACATGCCGACACCGTATTCTCTCTCTCCGCCGATATCCATTCCCAGAGCCTTTGTGACTCTTGCAAAAAATTTGTGGGGGATCTGGGTCAGAATACCGACACCGTCACCGGTCTTACCTTCCGCATCCTTACCGGCTCTGTGCTCCAGATTCTCTACGATCTTCAGCGCATTCTCAACAGTAGCGCGGCTTTTCTCTCCGTGAATATTGACACAGGCTCCGATACCGCAGTTATCATGCTCAAATTCTTCCCGATATAACGGTGCCTTGGGCAGCTCCTGTTTTACATCAAACATATAGTTCTCCTTTCCGGGTTTTTTATTTCTCTCTTCTTAATCTGTCTGTTACTATTCAGAACCTCATTCGCAAGACCGTAATAGTAACAAAAAAGGTCGCAATGAGACTCTTTCGAGCGCCTCATTGCGACCTTTTCTGTACTATACACCTATTTTTCTCATTTGTAAATATAGATTTTTCTATGAATTGTCAGATAATTTGTCAATTCTATTATTTGCATGCCTATTATCTGGAAATTGTATTAATTTTCTCTTTAAAAGTGTATTTCCAACACAACTTTTTGGGGGTTCTCCCCTATTTTTCCTGTTTCCGGCCATACGCCTTGCTCATCAGTTTCTGATACATTGCAGAAAAGTGTTTACTCTCTGCCAGCGCAGTGCGAAGAGGTGCCAGTGTCAGTGCCATTACTGCCCGATAGCGGAACAGTTCGCCGGGATTCATGTATTTTGCTGTGATCTCCTTATGTTCTGCAGCGCTGCGCTTCAGGTTCTCCTTGGTCTCAGAGTAGCCGCCGCCCTCGTAGGAGGACACGGTAAGTCCCAGATACTGCATGGGTGCTTTGGCACGATAATAGCACCAGAGGAAATGTTCGTAATCTGCACGGATCTTATATTTGGGTTCATAGGGCTTCTGTCTGCACAGGTCTGCAGCATAAAAGCAGGACTGATGGCAGGGAATGTTGCGGTAGCAGACGAAACCGGTGATGCGTGGTGGGGAAGATATCTTCGTCTCTGTCTTCGCGCTGTAGGTATCGCCGTAGTAGATGCCCTGAAGTTTCGCCGGGTGCTGTTCCATGAACTGTGCGGTGTGGGTCAGAACTTCGTTGTCATAGAAGAGGTCACCGCAGTTTAGGAAGAGAATGTAGTCGCCGGTCACATGGGAGACTGCCTGGTTCATGGCTTCGTAGATGCTGTGGTCGGATTCCTGGTATAGGTGGATGCGTCTGTCCTCGCGCATGGTTTCTATGGAGCCGTCGCGGCTGCCGCCGTCCTTGACAATGATCTCAAAGCTCGGGTAGGTCTGGGACAGGACGCTGTCCAGAGTCTGATTCAGTTTAGGACCTGGGTTTAAGCAGACTACGATAATGCTGAATTTCATATGTTGCTCCTATTTTTCTATAAAATCTCCGTAGCCTCGACAGAGGGAAGAAACGCGACACGCTCTCGCTCTGTCGCAGAGCGTAGCGGCACATAAGCGTGGAAAGTACCCACGCTAAGTGCCGACGTCTGCTTACGGTCTGCTTATTCTTCCCTCTGTCGGGGCTACTGGGTTATGGTAACCATCCAGAGATATCTTATCGAATATCCAGAGGATGGCTAATATACTTTATTAGTGCTTAGAATATATTTTTCTGTTTATGAAGTGTTCCAAGGGAAGCTGCTGCCACCACCAGGAATACCACGCATACAGGCCAGCTGACAAAGCCGGTGACGGCGATGGCGGTATAGGACAGGCAGTAGGCGAGGACGTTGGATGCCACATGGACAAAGACTGCCATTTTGAACTCTCCAAAGTATTCGTAAGCATATGCCATCAGGCAGCCGATGAGGAAGCCGTATACGCCCTGGACGTAGTTCATGTGGTAGACACCGAAGATCAGGGCGGACAGGGCTATGGCGAGTTTGATATCCATGAATCTGCGAAGGTATCCGTAGATAACTCCGCGGAACAGGAGTTCCTCTGCTATGGGGGAGATGAAGCCGAATACGAGGATTCCTACGATAAAGTGTGCGGAATATTGCTGGGCTGCCACTTCGGTATAAGCTTCAGACTTATTGGTCACTCCCAGGAGTTCAAACAGGAGATTGCATCCGATGACGGCACCGATGGTAGCCACAGTCAGTAAGACATATTTGCTCTTTCCCTCTTTTTTCAAGTGGCTTAAGTGCATGTCCTCTTTATTTTTATCAATGAGCATCTTCGCTGTGGACCATACGGCAATGGCACCGCCGATGAATCCAAGAGCCGCAATGATACTGGAGACATCTCCGGAGTAGCCGTTATAAGCACCGGTCTCATCCCGTAGGATCAGAAGATCCACCAGTCCACCGGAGGCTCCGGACTGTGCCAGCTGATACAACAGGGCAAGCAGCGCATACTGCACTGCATTGCGCACCAATATAAACATCAGAAACGAATACACCATGGTCCAGATCCTCTGATACATGGGGTTTTTCTTTTTATTGTCCGGATTTCCGTTCCGTAATTCTTCACTGCCACGGAGTAAAAATTTCTCCAGTTCTTCCACGGATTGTACAATGTAATCCGCCTTCGCTTCCTTTAACTCTTCCTTACTTCCGTAGCCGTAGGTCACGCCCACGCTCTCCACACCGAGAGCCCTGGCTCCTTCCACGTCGAACTTTCTGTCACCGATCATATAGACCTGCGCCGGATCCACGGGATTCTCTCCAAAGAGCTGACGCAGAGTTTCCTGTACCACCTGATCCTTGGTTTCTCTTCTGCCGTCCAGTTCACTACCCACCACTACAGAAAAATATTTTTTCAGATCAAAATGTTCCAGGATGCGCTCTACGTATACCTGGGGCTTACTGGATGCCACTGCCAGGAAATACCCCTTCGACTGAAGCGTTTTCAGCATCTCCGGAATACCGTCATAGACCTCATTTTCAAAAAGTCCCGTATCCTGAAAGCGCTCTCTGTATTTTGCCACAGCTTCTTCTGCCTGTTCGGCGGTGAAACCGTAGAATTCCATAAAACTGTCTCGTAAGGGCGGTCCGATAAAGGGTTCTAGCTTGTCCAGATCCGGCTCCTCGATGCCAAAGGAGTGCAGTGCATACTGCACACAGGTAGTAATTCCGATTTTAGGATCTGTCAGGGTGCCGTCCAGATCAAACAGCAGATATTTCTTCATTCTTATAATTCCTTTTTCTTTCTATTCTTATATGTTCCGCATACGACCCGCTACGTCCGGCTTTTCTGATGCCGCAGATGGAAATTTATACGAGTTATTCGTCTGGTTATTTACAGAACGATGTACTAGAAGCTGCGAATCTTGTCTCCGTCATCCTCGGTATTTTTGAGTGCCTTGATCTCCACGTCATAGCCCACATTAGCATTGACCTGCACATGGACCACATCGCCTACTTTTTTACCAAGAAGCGCCTTGCCCAGAGGGGATTCGTTGCTGATCAGGCCTTCCAGGGAATTACCGCGGACGGTGGTCACGATCTTGTAATCCTCTTCCGTGCCGTCATCAATAAATTCCACGGTAACGGTGTTGTTGATACCTACCTCATCCGCTGCGGAGTTCTCGGAGATGACCTTTGCAGTCTTGATCATTCTCTCCAGATAACGGATGCGGCTCTCATTCTGATTCTTATACTTTTTGGCTGCATAGTATTCAAAATTCTCACTGAGATCGCCGTGGGCTCTGGCTTCCTTCACGTCCTCCAATGCCTTGGGACGTACCACCAGCTTGCGGTACTCGATCTCATCTTCCATTTTCTTAATGTCAGTGGGTGTTAATTCGTCATACATAATATAATCCTTCTTTCTACAGCTGCATCGCATAGATCACTGCCAAAGACAGAATGATCTGAATGATCGCAAAACGGAATACGGTCTGTGTATTGGACCAATCCCACACCTTACGCACATGATCGTGCAGGGGGGTACGTACATTTTTCAAAATATGGATCTTCAGGAAACGAAGCAGGGACACCTTAAGAAGTCCCAGTCCTCCGTCCAGGATCAGCACCAGTGCCAATGGGATAAACAGGAACGGGCACCCGCTCTTCAAAATAGCGATGCTGATGAACAATCCCATAGCCCGGGAACCGGCATCCCCCATCATCAGCTTACTGGGTGTCGCATTGTACCACAGATAGCCCAGAATACATACAGCAAACAGCAGGATCAGGAAGGAATAGGTCTCGTCGACCTCCTTCATGCGGTCTACAATATAGATGGACATGATGGTAATGATCGACAGGGTTCCGGACAGTCCGTCCACACCGTCGGAGCAGTTGGTCACATTCACGGAGGTCCATACCAGAATTACCGTGAGAATGGCGAATACCACAGGCGGCAGAGTGAACTTTACATGGAACAGCGCCAGTTCCACCACGTTGGAATTATATTTCAAAAAAGTGATGGCTACCAGTGCCGCCACGCACAGATCTAAGAAACCTTTTTTGTACTCACCCCATGGAGTCTTGGAAGCATCGTCCAGAAATCCCGTCATCATGCATACCACGATCAGCAGCAGGTAGATCACCAACTCTGCGCTTAAAAGCGAAAACAGTAGAACAGATGCCACAAATGCCAGGACAAAAATAATTCCGGCGCCTCTGGGTTTCCCCGCAGACAATTTTCCATCATGGGCAAATTCTCTTCCGGCATCCTTGGGCAGATACGGACTTAATTTCGCCGTTGCCAGTACCGTAGCACCAAAAGCAAAAAGAATTCCAAAAAAAGCAAGGAGAGAACTGCTTCCCTCCGGCAAGATCATCTGTAACATACGAATCTCCATTCCTCACAACACTCTCATGCTGTATTTTCTGATAAATTTCATAACTGTCCGTCGGGGTCTTCGTGAAATGAACGTCCCGGAACAGTTACAAAACATTTTAACACAAATATACCGGAATCTCAAATAATTTCCACAACAGTTCAGTCGAACTGTTGCATTTGACAGTCTCCCTACGGTGGACTACTATATTCTTATGAACACTTTCTGAAAAATAGCCATAAAAGGAGAAATGCCCTATGATGATCCATAAGATCGAACCACATAAATACTATCCGGAATTCCGAAATCAGGAGCCAAAGCCTTCCGATTATCTGCTGTTATTTGATGGGGAGAAGGTATATCTGCCCTCCCCAGCAGAGAATGCTGTTGCTGCGGATGCTTCCATGAATGCAGATATTGTGAAGCATCCTCAGGTATATCTTCCTACCTTCGAGGAGGTTCATAAATTGCTTGGTGTAAAGCAGCCCCTGGAACGTTTCTTTTTGGATTGCGAATATCTCTTTTCTATTGATGACAGGGCATTCTTTCGCAAGACCGCGGAGGACGCCGGTGCTCTCATGCTCCCGGAAAATGACCTCTATCCTTCCGGTGTATTCCGTAATTTTGAACCGGAATATCTGGCGTTCGCCGGGATCACTGCCACCCAGATCAACCGTTTCCGTCTGGACCGGAAGTTCTGCGGCCGCTGCGGGCATCCCACAATTCACAGCACCACAGAGCGGGCCTGCATCTGCCCGGAGTGCGGACAGATTGAATATCCCAAGATCTCTCCCGCCGTCATTATCGCCATCGTGGATACCGAACAGGACAAGATCCTGCTGACACGCTATGCCGGCGGCTCTTATCGTCACTGGGCACTGGTGGCAGGCTTTGTGGAAGTCGGCGAGACCTTCAAAGGGGCTGCCCGCAGAGAGATCATGGAAGAGGTCGGCCTACGGGTCAGTGATCTGGTCTATTACAAATCCCAGCCCTGGTCCTTCAGTGATTCCGCCATGATCGGCTTCTTTGCAAAGCTGGACGGTGATCCCACGATTACTTTGCAGGAATCCGAACTCGGTGAAGCAAAATGGTTCTCCCGTAGCGAAGTTCCGGATCTTCCTTCCACCATCAGTGTGGGGCAGGAAATGATCACCTTATTCAAGAATGGTGGGGATCCGTTCTCCAAAGGTAATTAATACATTTGACAGTGTTGCACTTCCATATCATGATATACCGCGACTTTATACCCCCGTGACTTCGGTTCCGGGGGTATAATCGGCCTATTATGGCTCCCCATACCCTAACGGTTTCTTTTCCTTGGGTATAGTCGTCCTATTGTAGCTCCCCATACCCAGCCGGTTTCTTTTCCCTGGGTATAATCGGCCTATTGTGCCTCCCTATACCCGGCTGGTTTCTTTTCCCTGGGTATAATCGGCCTATTGTGCCTCCACATACCCGGCTGGTTTCTTTTCCCTGGGTATAATCGGCCTATTGTACCTCCACATACCCGGCTGGTTTCTTTTCCCTGGGTATAATCGGCCTGTTTTAGCTCTCTGCGCCCCGCTCTCTCGATCTTCCCGGGGCTTAATCAGCTTCTTTTCCTCTCTGCGCCCCGCTCTCTCGATCTTCCCGGGGCTTAATCAGCTTCTTTTCCTCTCTGCGCCCCGCTCTCTCGATCTTCCCGGGGCTTAATCAGCTTCTTTTCCTTTCTGCGCCCCGCTCTCTCAATCTTCCCGGGGCTTAATCAGCTTCTTTTCCTTTCTGCGCCCCACGCACGAAAAAACCTGCCTCAGACGATAGCATCATCATAAGGTAGGCTACTTTCTATACATACTTTCTTTACCTGGAACATCGTAGCTGTCGTCGCTTCTCTTTATCTCAATAAGCGGCACTTCTTCGCCACCTTTACCAGCAGATATCCCTTCGGGAAGCTGCGAAGCTCCTGCTCCGTGATGCCCCGCATCAATATCAGCATGACAAAATAGACTACCGCAGCGATCATGATCGCCGGAATGACAGAGATCCGCATGGACTTCGTCACCATATACAGACCTTCGTAGATTGCCCAGGCTGCCGCTCCCATAAATGCAGAGGCGAACACCGGAATGACAAAAGTCTTTACGATCTCCTGTCGGTAGCCTACCGCTCTTCTTACCGCCCACTGGTTCAGCACACACATCATACCGGAATACAGCGTATTGGCGATGGCAATGCTGTACAGATCCAGACTCGTGAACATCAAAAGCAATACTGCTGCCACCGTCTGCACCACCAGCGAGATCCCCGCATTGATGATCGGGGTATTGACTTTGCCCAGCCCCTGTAAAATGGAACTGTTTAATGTCGACAATGCATAAAAGATAACCGACAGTGACAATGTCATCAAAAGGGCTGCCGCCAGGTTCAGTTCCTCTGCCGTCTTATTCGTGAACAGCAGACTGATCACCGGCTTCGCCAGCACAAAAAGTCCCACAGCGCAGGGAATCGATATCACCATGGTAGTCTTCACTGCCAGGCCGATCTTCTCTCTGGCTCCCTTCACATCCCGGGCTGCCATCAGTTGTGCTACGGAAGGGATCATAGCCGATGCCATAGCAGATGCAAAGGCTATGGGAATATTGGACATTGTCAGGGACTGTCCGGAGAAAATACCATATTTTTCATAAATAGATACCGTATCCAGACTGCGAAGGGACGGATACCATTTGGTGTAGATACTGTTGTTGACCGTACTGCTTAAGTTATATACAGCCGTACTCAAAATAAATGGGGTCACCACCAGTGTGATCGTCTTGAATATCTGTCCATAGGAATCCACATGTTCATGTCTGTCACGCTGCACTCTGCGCAGGATCATTCCACGATTCAGAGCATAGACTCCCGCCATAAAAAGCAGAGCCACTAATACGCCGACGCCGGTACCCAGTGCACTTCCCACGGCACCGTAGGTTGCTCTCACCACCTGCCCTGCCTGATCCGCCGGAACCTCCATCGTTCCCATAAACATTTGGATCAGAAGATATGCCGCGCCTACGCTGACTACTGCATTCGCGATCTGCTCCAGGATCTGCGATACGGAGGTCTGCGCCATGCTCTTATGTGCCTGAAAATACCCTCGTAAAACTCCCAGGATACCATAGACGAAGATCGTCGGTGCAAAGGTACGCAGTACTGTGACCGCTGCTCCGGACACGAATAATCCCGCTCCGAAAAACAGAAAAAGGCTGGCTATACCGCCAACCACCAGTACATAGATCATGGCTCCGTGGAACAATCTGTGGGCGTTGCAGTATTCCTTCTCTCCCAGCTTCTGTGCGATAGCTTTGGAAATTGCCGAGGGAATACTATAAGAGGAAATCAACAGAATGATCGTATAATAGTTATACGCTGACTGGTAATAACCAAGTCCCAGATTCCCGATGACACTCTGTAAAGGGCCCCTGTAAAGGAGCCCTATGATTCTGCTGATGATTCCGGCTGCCGCCAGAATTCCCGCCTGCATGATAAAATTGTTCTTGGAACTGTTCTTATCTGCCATATGTAATCTTACCTTATTTCAGTTCTTTATCCGATCAGCCAGTCATACATCTCCTGATATTTTCCGGCGGATACCTTCCAGGAGTAGTCGGTGGCCATGGCACGATCCACGATCTTATTCCACTCTCTCTTCCTGTCATAGTAAATATGCTCCGCATAGCGGATCGTATTCAGCATCTCGTGTGCATTGTAATTCGTAAAGCTGAAGCCGGTACCGGTGCTCTCATACTCATTATAGGGCTGTACAGTATCCTTCAGTCCGCCGGTCTCTCTGACGATGGGTACGGTACCGTAACGCAGCGCGATCAACTGACTCAGACCGCAGGGTTCGAACAGAGACGGCATCAGATAAGCATCACACGCTGCATAGATTTTATGGGACAGTGCATCCGAATAATAAATGTTGGCAGCCACCTTGTCTCCATACTTCCAGTCGAAATGACGGAACATATTCTCATAACGTTCCTCACCGGTGCCCAGTACCACGAACTGGATATCATCCTGACACAGTTCATCCATCACATAAGCGATCAGATCCAGACCCTTCTGGTCTGTCAGTCGGGATACCAGACCGATCATCATCTTCTTATCATCTACGCGAAGTCCCAGTTCTTCCTGCAGGGCACGCTTATTCTTCACCTTTTCCTTGCGGAAATTCACTGCATTATAGGCTTTTACGATATTTTTGTCTGTCTCCGGATTGAACTCTCCATAGTCGATACCGTTGACGATACCACGCAGGTCATGACTTCTCGCACGTAGCAGTCCGTCCAGACCCTCACCGTAGAACGGCGTCTTGATCTCCTCCGCATAGGTATCACTTACGGTAGTCACCGCATCCGCGAATACGATACCGCCCTTCAGCAGGTTCGCATCCTTATAAGCCTCTAACTTGTCAGAGGTAAAATAATACTCCGGCAGTCCGGTAATGCTCTGTACCGTCTTCACATCCCATTTTCCCTGGAACTTCAGGTTATGTATGGTGATAACGGACTTCATGTTGCGGTAGAAATCTCCACCATGGAAACGCTCCTTCAGGTATACAGGGATCAGGCCTGTCTGCCAGTCATGGCAATGGATCAGATCCGGCTGGAAATTCAAAAGCGGTAATGCCGACAGCACTGCCTTGCAAAAATATGCATACTTTTCAATCTCATATCTGGGATCATCCCCATAAGGCTTGAAACCACCGAAATAGCTCTCATTATCAATGAAATAATAATGCACCCCGGCTTCCTCTGCCTCCAGAACACCTACGTACACATTCTGCCAGTTGAAATCCATGTAGAAATGTGTCACATACCTTAGCTTATCCTTCATCTCCTGCTTCATACAGGTATACTTCGGGATAAACACTCTTACATCAAAATATTCCTTGTCAATATACTTCGGCAAAGATCCTACGACATCCGCAAGTCCTCCGGTCTTGATAAAAGGTACGCCTTCCGATGCGGCAAAAAGAATTTTTTTCATGTAAACCCTCCACATATGCTACGGCTTGTATTTCAAAACATAGATTGATTATACCATGTTTACGATTCATAGAAAAGAGGGCAGCGATAATTTACAAATCTTTTAGAGTCTGCGGTTTTTCATCAGCTTCTGTAGGAAAGCCGGATCCTGTCAGCGATCAGCGCGATGAATTCCGAATTGGTAGGTTTGCCTTTGCCCGTGTCGATCGTGTAGCCGAACATGGCATCCAGGGTCTCCATGCGACCTCTGCTCCAGGCGACCTCAATGGCATGGCGGATGGCGCGCTCCACGCGGCTGGGTGTGGTCTGGAAACGCTTGGCGATGGTCGGATACAGGATCTTCGTGATGGAACTGATCATCGCCGGATCCTCCACCGACATCATGATAGCTTCCCGCAGATACTGATACCCTTTGATATGTGCCGGGACTCCGATCTCATGGATCATATCCGTGACATCTTTTTCCAGGTCATGGATGACTTCCGTGGTCTGTTCCTTTTTTTCTGTCGCTTTTACAGTGCTGTCTTTGGCGTTTTTCGTAGAAGGAACCGTGATCATAATTTGGAATTCCTTGTTGGCATTCATCAGATCCCCCAGGATTTTGTATACTTTTTCATTATCCTTTGTAGTTGTAATGTTTAATTTTTCCATTAAACTACCTCCATGACTACAAAACTACTTTTTTCACGTACCGTTCTATTATAAATAGATATGCGTCATGGCTTCAAGCAGAACCCATCGCAAGATTTTTCCAAATTTCGCAGGCTATGCAACAACAATAAATAAGGGCAGGAATTTTGATACTCCCTACCCTATAATGGTCTCATACTTTATCAAATTCGTCTACAATTTGATTATTCATAATACTCTTCCCCCTATTACATCCACTTGCCATTAGCGGCATACCATTTTTCAGTAAATTCTTTGCCCTCAACCGCTGCTATATACGGTTTTGTCAGAAATACTTTTATTGTTTTCAACACAGTACTGTAATCATCCGTTTTCGTGTCGATTTTACGGACAAACGCTTTCCATTTTTTCTGCATTGCCATATCTTCATCAAAACTCATAACTTGTTCAAATTGTTCTACCGTAAAATTGTGCTCACGGTTCTGAAAGGTTCTGCTGAGCGCTTCGGTCAGTACATTACCGTCAAAATCGAACTTATTAGCAAGATAATAAATATCGTAATAATCTTTCATACGACTGGAAAATTCCATCAGGCTAAGGATTGCATCAATTTTCTCAGCAACAGTCGTTTCAATGGAATACGTATTAACTGTGGGTGCAGCAAAATCACCAAGCTGAGTGGGTATTTTTCGCCTTTCCTGCTTCGGCACAATGACATCACCAACACCGAAATCAATGTCAAAGGGGGTTCGAGTATTTTTTATATGGGCAACCATTGATGCTCCGATGCCTGCATACTTCTTCTGGACGGCGATAGGCGCAACATCCTTTATCTCAAAAGTCACAAAATCATTGCCGGTATGAACAACGATAATTTCTTCGAGAATACTCTTTAACTGTTCCGGTGTATTGGGGATTTTCCGAAGCAAAAAATCCACATCGACTGTCACTCGGCTATCAAAGTCAGTAATAGAATAGAGGAACAATCCGCCTTTCAACACAAAGTTCTCAGCATACTTGGAATTTTCCAAACGGCGCAAAAATTCCTCTTGGCAAAAAAGTTGCAAGCATAGCTGATAGCTTCTACCGCTTTCAGCAGCTTTATTTTTGAGCCGTGCCAACACAGATGCAGCCATATCAGCCATTTAGCAGTACCTCCATTACATTCATAACCTTAGTGTATAGTTTCATTTCTTTTGCGTACTTAGACAAATTTGCAAGGTTCTTTTTTTCATCCACAGCATATGCATTGACCGCCTTATTAAAAATCTCGTTGTCAAGTTTTGTACGGTACTTAAAACAATCGCATATTGTTCGTTCACGATCATACACGGGCAGTATTACTCCGTTAAAATCGCTTACGGACTTACCTATATCTAAAAATTCCTTTTGAATATAGTAAGCCTTCATAGGAAATTCTTCAATGCTCTTTACAACACGGGTTGCCGTCCTTGGTACAGCAATCGACCATTCACGAGGAGAAAAATCACTGTATCCATAATGAAACAAAGCGGACTCCACACAAATAATTCCCTGTGGAAGGAACTCTCGTATGAGCTGTTCTTCTGTAATACTTTTACTTTGTGGGAGTTGATAAAATCCTCTGCGAATTCTTTCAATAATTCCTTCTTTACAAAACGACGCTACTTCGTATTTGTTTATCCCGTTAGCGGCAAAATCTGAAGTTTTTGCTATGCCGCCATTATTTTCAATTACTTTTTTTAAAATTTCTTTTTTACTCAAGCAGGCACCAACTTTCCTCACACAAGTTATAAATAATGTATGCACTTATTATACCATATGGTTTCGTAAATCGAAACTACTATACGCGTATATTATTCAAAATTTGTACGTCGAAAGTTATTTCGGGAAAACTCAGGAAAAAAAGGCGCCCGGAATAACCCGGACGCCAATAAGAGGGAAAATGTATAAGTAGAAAAACTACGAGTAAAGCAAATTAAATTAATGATGCTCTGCCAGAGTGTGAAGTGCTTCCTTGATGGCTGTCTTCACGGTCTCATCCTGTTCTGCATTCAATCTGTGCAGCAGATAGGTCTTGGCATATTCGGTGCCGATGCTGCCTAATGCTTTTGCTGCTTCGATACGGATCTTCGTATCCGGATTGTCGATCATGTGGGCAATGCTGTTAACACTGTCTTCATCCTTGATCCGGCTCAGAGCTTCCAGTGCGGCTACCACCACGGTGTCATCGGAAGAACTCAGATACTTGATGATCTTGTCGGATTTTCCTTTCTCCTGTAATTTCTGGATCTTACTTAAATCATGTTGTTCCATAAACACGCGCCTCTTTCTTTCTGCCAGCGCGGGGGCGGTAAAATCGTCTCCGGATCATCACTATGTGTCGCCTGTGGTGATTGGCTTCTTTTGATAATGTTATGATAACACCTTATCTGTCAGAAAACAATTATAGCAAAATGAAAGATTTCTAAAAATTCTATAACCTGGATCCACTATCTTGATTCCTATAATTTCTAACATTACTTTCAGGCGTTTTGGATCTGATTTATTTCTTCATTTCAAAACCTAATGACAGCACATCCGGCTTTCCCGATGTTACAAAAAGCTTAAGTTTTGCATGTTTACTGGCTTCACAGATTTTCAGCTCTTTCGTCTTCCATTCTGCTTCATGAAAGAACATAGCCCCGATATAACTGTTATTCAGATAAACCTGAAGCTTGCCAGTACCTCTTGCTGTTACATATAATTTTGTTCCATTTATTACAGAAAAATATTTATATTTAATTTGTGTTCCTTTGGCAGCATATCCAACAAAATACTCTTCTCCTGAATGAGAAATACACGGAATATCTTTGCAATATCTGTTAGCTATATGTGGCATTTTCCCATTCGTCAAGTTACAGCAGATTACTGCCGGATACTCACCTACCCCCGGCAAATCACCATTATTAAGTCCACTGGATGTCATCTCCACCTGTGCAATGCCGCCATCAGGCATAATCTCAATTTGTTCAGCACACATCTGTCGTGAATAATCACTTCCATGCGTTAATCTGTGATAAAAAATATACCATTTGTCTCCAATCCGTTCCATACCTCCATGAGTAGTTCCGGTAGCATTACACCGTTTTCGTTCTGTGCGGCCATGATATCCCACATCTCCATTGCTTACCAGTGTACCCCGAAAGCGAAAATCACAATCCGGGAAATTTGATGTGGCATAACACAGTTCATGATTTTTTTCAGATGAATAAACAAAATAATAGGTATCACCAATCTTTCGAATACTGCTTCCCTCAAAAAAAGTATGACCTTTAAAATCCGATGTATCCGCAATACGTTTTGGCGGTTCCTTAATCGTCAGCATATCATCGCAAAGTACGGCAGCGTTTGCGCCCAACGGTCCGGGCTTTTGCAGAAATTCCCTGGCGGGTTTTCCAAACACACCTGAATAAACTTGTCCAAGTACAAATGCGTTCCACGGCTTTACCGCCATGCCCCGGAACGGTCCAGTACCAAAATACAGGCGAATCACGCCGTTGTCGTTCATTACCGCCGGGTCAAAGCACACGAAGCCTTGATAAGGCGCGCCGTCCGGATTTTGCACCACACCGTAATAATCATATTTTCCGTCCGGACTGTCGCAGACCGCCACACTGATAGGATGAGAATATCCTCCTTTTCCTTTCCATCCTGCAAGACAATAATATAGATAATACCGCCCATCATTTCCACGCACCACGTCCGGTGCATAGAGATAGCAGGCATTTTCACCGTACAATGGATCTTGCTTGGCCGAGTAATTTATCCCTCTGCTCGTCCAGTGGGACAGATCATCCAGCGGAGCGGAGAAAAATTCATAATCCTCCAGGCAGAAGCTCTCACCGCCGGGTGTATCGTGAGAGCCGAAGAGATAGACCCGATTGCCAAACACATGAGGCTCTCCATCCGCCATGCAGACGGAAATGGGCAGAACAGGATTATATGCCGTATACTTCATAATGCATTTTCCTCAAGGAAGCGGTAGATTTCCTTCGCTGCCAGCACCTTATATTTTCCGGTGAAAACATGGGGCTGCCCCTCGTAAATAACCAGTTCTGCATGATCATCCCGGAGAGTATTGTAATGGGCAGTCAGGTTTTTAGACATCTCCATGGAGACGATCACGTCCTTCGTGCCCTGCAAGATCAACACCGATCCGGTATAGCCGTTGGCATCTAAGGGTGCACCGCTTACCATAGCGTCCGGGTTCAGATTGATAGCAGGATACTCCAGCACAATTCCACGAATATCATCGCTGTGGGTCACAGCTGCAGTAGCAACTGTCGCACCGCCCATGGAGCTGCCTACAAGGTAAAGCCGGGATGTATCCACAAAGTCCCAGCCCTTCACTGTTTCGATGACAGCGTTCAAATCTTCCACCTGCTGCAAGACTTTTTTCTCATAGGAGTCATCTACACCTCTGGGAACATCATGGAACCAATGCACGCCCTGAGGGCCGGTACTACGGCTTGTCCAACCATAGAAATCAAAGGTGTAGCAGGCGATGCCGCTCATGGCAAGGCTTTTCAGAGTAGTCATATCTGCCTTATAATCGCTCTCTGCACCGTGGGCATAGATGACGGTGGGAAACGGTCCGTCTCCATCCGGGATCAACGCCTTTCCGTACAGGCTGATGCCGTTATATTCCACACAGAGCTTCTCTGTTCGGTAGCCTGTCTTTTTCGGACCGGCAGGTTCAGGAAATCCTACATAGTGTGCAATACAGAGGATTGCCGCAATTCCGGCAGCCACTGCAAACACCCCTGCGCCAATGAGAACTGCTTTCATCCATTTCTTCATACCCATTCCTCCAATGTTCGAAACACTACAGCAAGCGCCTGCCTTGCCTCCGGCATGGCAGTAAACACCTGAAAGGCGTGACAGACACCATGCTGAATATCCAGTGCCGTTTGATGCCCCTGATTTTTCAGTTTTTCATACAATACCTTGGAATCATCCAGCAACACTTCTGTGTCGGAAACAGAAAAGAACACCGGCGGAAGTCCACTGAAATCACCATACAGTGGCGAGATGGTCGGCTGACGCAGATATTCCAAATCGTTGGCTCGGCTGCCGAATACAACCTTGATTTTTCCCTCCGCTACGGCAGTGCGGAGCATATAGTCCGTTGCCGCATTTTGAGTGTAGGACGGAAACTGGTCAACCTGCGTCACACAGGGGGAGAGCGCTACCAATGCCCGTGGCTGAGGAAGCTCCTTTTCCTTCAGAAATAGCGCCAAGGATAGTACCAGCGTACCGCCTGCGCTTTCCCCCATGAATACAACATCCTTCGGGGACACTCCTGTTTTCAAAAGAGCTGTATAAGCAGTAAGGCAATCCTCCAGAGGAGCAGACCACAGATTCTCAGGAGCAAGGCGATAATTAAATGAGACGCAGTCATAGCCATATTTTGCTGCTATATACTGGCAGATTGCCCGTCTCTCCCTTGCAGAGCCAACGGTGAATCCACCACCATGAATATAAAAAACTATTCCTTTACTGTTTCCCGACTTTTGAATAAATTCCGCGGACAACCCACCTAATTCTCCCAGGCGGACAGTTACCCCCTTCGGCGGTTTAGGTGGTTTACGGTCATTACGCTTTCTCTCAGCCACATAATCATGTTCCTCCCCCGGCTTATCCTGGGGCATACAACGGAACACTAAGTTCATTGCATGCGCATATAAACTAGGCATTATTCTTTACCTCCCATTTTCAAAATACTCGTAATTAACCTTTTATCATTTTTATAATTCCCTTCAAATAGTGTCCATTTGCCATCTCCAGCATTCCAGGCAATACGCCACCTTTCATACCGCCGGATATCTGCATACTACGCAGCGGTGCTCCGGCAGAAGACGCAATCTGCATCCGGAAATTCGGATCTCCATAGTCCTTTTTTCCACCATACCCCTTCGCAATCGTCGACTCCACGGCTTTAAACATGATCTTCATAAGAAAACTGTAATCTTTCATTTCCATAACTGTATTGTCCATGGTGAACTTGCCCTTTTGAAGAATCCGTGGAATGTATCTGTGCCCCAACATCATTTCCCAATCCTTTTGATTGGGTTTGCCCATACAGCTTTCATACCAACTGCCACTCTGCCACTTTGGAATCACGCCGGATTCTCCTGCTTTTTCCATCTCAGTTGTCAAGTTACCGATACGGATCTCATACCGCCCTCTGGGAATTTCCCATCTTCCCTGCCACGCAGAGAAACATCGATCAGAAAGCTCGAATCTTACCGTTTGACTTTCCCCAGGATTTAATCTGATTTTCTGAAATCTTTTCAGTTCCTGTAATGGCCGATGAAGTCCATCCTGAGGTGCTGCAATATAAAGCTGTACCACTTCTGTCCCCGCCATGCCACCTGTATTTTTTACTGTAACAGAAACCATATTCCCATCAACTATCAGATCTGAATAGGTGAAATTTGTATAACTTAATCCATAGCCAAACGGCCAGCGGACAGCAACACCAGACTTGTCATAATACCGGTATCCCACATAAATACCTTCCTGATATAATGCATCTATCGTCTTTCCATATATTGCAGAAGAGGGAACATCATTATAAGTATATGGCCAGCTCTCAGCAAGCTTTCCTCCCGGATTCACGCGACCATATAAAATATCAGCAATAGCCTCTCCACCTGCCTGCCCCGGCAGCCCCATATAAAGAATACCTTTTACAGAATCTGCCCATGGACACTCCACTGCACCACCGCTGAGCAGAACAACTACTGTGTTTGGATTCACTTTTGCGACAGTATCTATCATCCGCAGGTGCCCTTCCGTCATTTTCATATTTTCACGGTCAAATCCTTCCGATTCGCACTGATCCGGCAAACCGGCAAAAACAACCGCAATTTCTGCTTTCTGTGCCACCTCCATAGCTTCTTTTAACAAATCATCTGTTGTATTTCCCTTGTCATCACATCCCTGTGCAAAAAAAGTATTCGGCAGAAAATCTATTGGCTGACTCAGCTTTGTCGGATTAATATGACTTGATCCCGCACCCTGATAACGCAGATTATTTGCCATAGCGCCAACAACCGCAATTCTGGTATTTTCCTTTAATGGCAGGATCCTATCTTCATTTTTAAGCAGCACTGCACCCTCTGTCGCTGCAATTTTTGCAAGAGCATGATGTTCTTCATAATTGCAGACCACTTTCTTTTGTAACGTTTCCGATGCACGGAATACCAGTTTTAAGACACGACGGGCAGAATCATTCACACAACTTTCCGGTAATATTCCTTTTCGGACTGCCTGAAGGACTTCTTTTTCCATATATTCACTTCCACCGGGCATATTCAGATCACATCCAGCAAAAAAGCCGGAAATACGATCATTCATAGCTCCCCAGTCTGTAATCACTGTACCATCAAATCCCCATTCTGTGCGTAGAATATCTGACAATAATTCTTTATGATCTGAACAATGAACACCATTCAGTTTAGGATATGCACACATGACCGTAGCTGGTTTTCCTTCTTTTACAGCAATTTCAAATGCCGTAAGATATAGTTCCCGCAGGGAACGCTCATCAATGACACTATCCGAATTAAAACGGCTTTTCTCCTGTGAATTGACAGCAAAATGTTTAAGGCTTGATGCAACACCCTGTTCTTCCACTCCCCTTATAAAGCCTGCCGCCATCTTTCCTGCCAGATAAGGATCCTCACTAAAATACTCAAAGCTTCTTCCACATAAGGGATTTCGTTTCAAATTTACACCCGGTCCTAATACAAGTCCGACCCCTTGTTCTTTGGCCTCTTCCCCAATCGCTGAACCTATTTTTTGTAAAAGTTCCGGATCCCAGCTATCGGCCGTAGTCACTTCTGCCGGAAAGCAGGTTGCTTTTCTTGACGCATTGACCCCCAACATATCTGCCACATTTTCCTGCTTACGAAGTCCATGTGGTCCATCACACATAAAAAGAGAGGGTATACCATATTTTTCATATTTTTTTGTTTCCCAAAAATTTTCTCCTGAACAGAGAGCTATCTTGTCCTCTAATGACATCTGTTTTAAAATTGTCTCAATATCCATAAATCCACCTCAGAAATTATAATTTCCAGCTTCCAATATAAGCGATTCTTTTCCCGGCAGGCATAGGCTTGCTGTACAGTTTGCCGGAATACTTACTGTGTATCTCCATCCATCTTCCATTTTCTCCCATCCGCTTTTAACTGTACCATATACACTGCAATATGCAGCTTCTGCATAGGTAAAATGCCCACCGGGATTCGGCGCAATTGTAAAATGATTTTCACCATCTATATGAATACCACACATCGTATCAAACAACCATGCGACCACTGCGCCCTTCGAATAATGATTGAGAGAGGCTATACCACTGTTTTCTGTTGTATTTCCCTCCCATGCTTCCCAGATCGTAGTCGCACCGCTTTTCGGCATAAACAGCCATCCAGGCATTTTTTCATTTTCCAGCAGATGATAAGCTGCTTCCAGATCAATGTCTGTCAGTACTTTCATAATCAATGGTGTAGACAAAAATCCTGTACCAATGCACCAGTCAAAATGCTTCAACGCAGATACCAGCCGCTTTTGGGCAAATTCTTTTTGTGTCTTGTCCAATAAATCAAACGCAAGGGGTCGCACAAGCTGTGCCTGTCGATCCGTATCCAGCGGATAAGCGCAAGTCCGGCGTAATGCCTGATAACTACTACGGCACCCGGAAGCAAAATCATGATACTTTTTTGCTTCTGTCTTATTGCCAAGCACACTTTCGATTTCCTCCATACAGTCCATCACATGCGCCGTATAAGCTGTGGCAGTCTCCGGATGTGGTACGGCACAATCCTTCCATGTCATGTGATGTACACTCTCCGGCTCTGCCCATTCTCCATAAGCCTGCCCATAGTTGGAAAGATATTTTTTATCCTTTCCATGTAGTCCTGTATGCTTTGCAGTCGGATACCATTTTCCACAACGGTTTTGCATAAATCGTGAATATTTTCTCATTCCCGGTAAATATTTTTTCAGTACTTCCACATCTCCGTACTGTTTCCAAAGCGTATATGGCATTAACACTCCCGCATCAGCCCATCCCACAGAACCATTCATGGCACGCATATAAAAATCTGTTCCGCCTTCCGGTGCAATCTGTGGCAGACATCCGTTTTTTTTCTGCCAGTCATAGAGATCATTGAGATACTTTTCTGCCAGCGGTAAATAATCAAAAAGAAAACTTGCCGTCCGGCAAAAAATTTGAGCATCTCCTGACCATCCATGACGTTCTCTGGTAGGACAGTCCGTCGGCAGATCCACATGATTATTTTTTGCACTCCAGACTGTATTTTCTACAAATTGATTTAAAAGGCTATTAGAGCATTCAAACCAACCTGTACGTTCCATATCAGAATAAACCGCTATTGCTGTAAAATCTTCAGGAGTGAACCTTACATCCGTTTCTATCAGTATGTAGCGAAAACCAAAAATAGAAAATGTGGTTTTATAATGATTTCCACCCTCCTTGCAGTTATAAGTCACCTGCTGCAATGGTGTTGTCATCTTTCTGTTGGAGCACTGAATATTCTTCTGTGTAAACTCTCCTTGTTCATCCAGCATCTCCCCAAAGCGAAGATTAATTTTCTGCCCTTTCTTTGCCTTTACAGAAAATTCCACATAGCCTGCAATATTTTGTCCAAAATCCAGCACTCTTTTACCTGCCGGGGTACAGATCAGACAAGCTTTCAACCGTTCATGCTCCGTTACCGGAACATTATCAGACGCTGTCGGTACTACTGTGTGAGCTGTACATTTGGCTTTACCATGATAAGATGGGATACATCCTGCATTTACCACCTCTCCATCCTTATTATCTGCAAATCTTATGGAACCATCATTGCTCCAATCCCAGCTGTCATCCGTAAGAATTATCTGCTCACTTCCATCCATGTGAACAATTTCCAGTTGTGCCATTAGTTTCGTCTCAATTCCATACTGGTTGCGTCTTCCCCATGCTCCTGTACTGCCACGATACCAGCCATCTGCCAGCTGAATTGTCAGAGTATTTTCACCCAGGGATAACAGACCGGTCACATCATAGGTCTGATACTGTACACGTTTCCGGTAATCTGTAATACCGGGAGCAAGAACAAAATTGCCGATTCTCTTCCCATTCAATTTTGCCTCATACAAACCGCATGCTGTAATATAGAGTCTGGCTTTTTTTACCTCTTTCGTGTGGAACTTCTTACAAAAACAGTCCACCGGATAACGCCGCTTCCGGTTCACTTTATAATTGCCTGTGATCCAGTCAGCCTTCCAGATATTGATTCCAGTCTCAAAAAATGATTCTGTCCAATCTCCGACATTGTTTTTTTCATCCCATAACCGCACTTTCCATAGTACCTTTGTTTTGGACGAAATCGGGTTTCCTCCCCATTTAGCAGACATGGAATTATTTTCCACCTTACCACTATCCCAAAGTATATTGCCCTCATCATCCGATGCGATAATCTGATAAGCTGACTGTTTTACTCCGCTATCGCAATTCCAATACAGACGCGGTGCTGAAAAATCCACCCCCACCGGTTCAAATAAATGTTCTGTTTTCAATCGAATTGCCTGCATAGTCACACCTCTTTCTTTACTTCTTCCATATCAAATGTATTAATCAACTGCTCGATCATAGGCTTGATATATTCTGTCATCCACACAAGCTGTCCTTCATGATTTAGATGGATCCCATCCTTAATGAATAATTCATTTTTATAATTTTGACCATCCCATGTCATATCTGATGCATCCACAAACCAAAGATAATCTGTTTCTTTGCAAAGGGATTCCAGTTCTGCATTAATTTGCTCAGTAAGCTCCCTGTATTCGCTTCTCCCCGGCAGGAGCAACCCACTCATCACAACCAGTTTTGCATCTGGGAGCTGTTCGTGAATCTCATGAAACATCTGCTTTTTATACTCCATACAGACTGTTACCTTTTCTTCATCCGTTCCCTTTAAATCAACATAGTCATTAGAGCCGGTCTGAAAAAAGACAATATCGGGATGATACGGATAAAGAAGCTTATCTGCATAATATAATAAATCCTCATCTGTACAGCCTCCAAAGCCATGGTTTTGTACTTTATATTCTGCTAAATCCTGCTCCATTTCCGTCCACAGCCGAAAATTAGACGCTCCATAAAAGATAATTCCATTTTGATTCTCTTCAATTGGATAATTTCCTTCTATTTTTTCAACATCAGCATCCCAGGTATGCAGAAATGAAAAGGGACCCCATCCAATCTTAAGACCTGTAACAATAAGACCGCTCAGGCATGCCACTATCAATATAACTGCAATAATAACTACAGTTTTCAAAAATTTTCTCATATTGTTTTCCTCTCCCGTGTTTTAATCTCTGCCTGTTTTTTATCAATATCTTTTTCCACATTAAGAAAGATCAACAGCACTGCAAGAATAAGCCCCGTGAATGCTTCCAGTCCTACAAATCCAAAAGTAATAACATTCTGTACAATATCTGATTGTACCACTGCAACAGTCTGTCCATTTACAATCTCAGGTGCTACATATCCTGCTTGTGAAAGCAGTCCATTAAATACCCCCTGACATACTCCAACTATCGCCACAGCTATAATATTGTATATTGACATTGCTGTTCCATCACTCCGGAATCCGGTTTTCCACTCCAGATGATCCAATACATCAGCAAACAATGCCATAAATACATAAGAGCATGGTAACCCACCAATATTTTTGATAAACTGACCAATCAGCATGATCGTAAGATTTTTTGAAAACATCCAGCAGATTGCACTTCCAATGGAATACAAAATAAACCCTGCCAGTGTTGCATTACGTTTTCCAATTTTCTTAGCGATCGGCCATACAGCGAATATTCCTATTCCCATCGGTATTCCACCAATTACAGATAATAAGGTCTGTGTCTTTCCGTCATTATATGTTCCCAAAACATAATTGCAGAAATAGACTAAGCTCATATTTTTGATGGATGACCCAAATGTGTAGATCAGGAAGTACAGATAAATGATGATCATATATTTATCTGTAAATATTGCTTTTAACTGGGTCTTAAAGCTTACGGCTTCATTGACTTCTTCCCGTGTTTCTTCTGTTACACGCTCTTTGGTAAAATAATATTCCAGTAACGTAAGCGGCAATGCCATAATTGACAATATACTCATAAGTATAATCCATTTATTTTTGTCCACTCCGATTGCCGGCATAATAACCATCGGGAAAATAAGTGCAACCAGGATTCCACTCATCATAATTGTTGAAATCTGGTTAAATACAGATAATCCGCCACGCTTAGTTGTATCTCTGGTCGAAAGCGGAACCATAAGATTATGACTCATGTTAAAAATTGTATATGCAAATGAATAAAACAGATTATATGACAGTATCACCCATATAGCCTGTACTGTTATTGATGCAGATGGTACTGCAAACAGCAGTATTCCTGATATGGTTAAAAGCGGTGCCGATAAAAGCAGCCACGGTCTGGCTTTTCCCTGTACAGTATGAGTGTGGTCAATTAAATAACCCATCACAAGGTTTGTGATTGCGTCCACCACTTTTGAAATAATCGGGAAAATCGTCAGGAAAATTCCACCCCATACCGATGTCAGTTTTAAAACATCTGTATAATACACATTCAAATAAGTTGCCAGTACTGCATTTAACAGAAGAGCTCCTGCAGGTCCCAACAGATAACCAAGCCACTTTTCCGATGCTTTCACCTGATCTCCATGGACTTTACTTTGCAGCACCTTTGCCTCTAATAAATTATTTTTACCCATAAAAGCCTCCCATAATTAATTCTCACGTACATATCTTATATTTAGGATTATATCATTTCGACTTTTTTCTTTCTTGCATATTTGTTTTATTTTTTATATAATTGTGCTATCATTTTATTATTGAGGTGCTTATGGATATTGATTTAATTTATTTATGTAAAACTGTGGGTAATCTGTCAGGTATTCCAATCAGAATATATATGGATAAAAAAAAGATTTTTTACTATTCTCTTGTAGATTTGCCTAAAGATCCTATTACTATCTATGAAAATGATATTTTTGAAATTACAGATCATATTGGTTACTTTGCAACGGAACACTTTTACTATTATGGTATTGTAAATTATGGAAAAAATAAGATTGTGATAGGACCGACAAGACAGATCCCTGATGTAGAACCGGAGCTTAGAGAAATAGCATTTCAGGCTGATATTGACACAGGCGATACAGCTTCCTTCATCATAAATATGAAGAGTATTCTTCATATGCCACTAGAAAGTATTCTGCAAATACTTTGTACTGTTAATTATGTACTAAATGGTGAAAAGAAAACCCTCGAAGATATCTCAATATATGATAGTGAACAGGAAAACTATAACCGCTATATTACAGACCGACAAGACAATACAGACCTTCCATCCGATTACTTCAATCCTCATAATACATTTGATACAGAGCAAAAGCTTATGCATATGATTGAACACGGAGATTGTCCCTCCTTAAAAGAATGGCTTGCAAATGCACCTGCTCTTAGGAGTGGGATTTTGGCAGTTGACCAGATAAGACAGATAAAAAATACATTTATTGTAAGTGCAACGCTTGTATCCCGCGCTGCTATTCGTGGTGGAATGACAATCGAAGATGCTATGCAGTTAAGTGATGCCTACATTCAAAAATGTGAGATTCTTAACTCTCCGGATAGAATTATCAATCTGCAGTATCACATGGTTCTTGATTTCACAGAACAGGTAAATACTATTCGTGGCGGCATACATACTTCCAAGCTGACCATTGATGTTTCAAATTATATTTTACACCATCTGTCAGATACCATTACAACCGATGCCATAGCAAAAGAACTGTTTATGAGCCGATCACACCTGTCTCATAGTTTTAAAACTGAAACAGGTATGGCATTAAGTGATTTTATCATGCAGAAAAAAATTGAAGAAGCCAAAAAACTTCTTCGTTACTCCACGAAATCTCTTTCTGCGATCAGTACTTATCTGGGATTTTCCTCGCAAAGTCACTTTTCACGCGTCTTCAAAAAGTATGCTTCGGAAAATCCCAGTATGTATAGGAATAAATTGAACTAATTACTCGCCTCTCATAGAAACTGATTCTACCTTTTTATCAAGAGTATCCTAATGCTCTGGAAGCTATTCCTATAATGAACCTGCTTTCTACTGTAAATTTTATACTTCAAGTTAGATGCTGGTATTTCCAGACTCCACTTGTCCCCCGGTAAATTTTATATTATACTGGTATCAATTCGAAATCATACAGAAACTGAAAGAAGGTACTCTCATGACAAAACAGGAAATCAGCGAAATCAAAAAGCTGTTCACCCCGAAAAACTGCTCCATCACCCGGATCTGCGGATGCTATGTGGATGGAGAGAAAAATAAAAAGACGGAATTAAAACAGGCGTTTCTGGCACTGCCGGAGGAGGAAATGTTCAAGTATTTCGAGATTCTGCGGAAGAGTCTGTCCGGCACCATTGGAAAAAATCTGCTGAATCTGGAATTCCCGTTAAAGAGTGAAACGGAGGGCGGCACACAGGAATTCCTGCTGCGTCTCAGAGACAGCCGTCTGAAGGACGATGCATTGCTTGAGCAGTTCTACGACCGTATCATCGAATCTTATGAATATGTGGGCAATTATCTGATCCTGCTGATCCATGATGCCTACGATGTACCGGGACGCACCAGAGACGGTATCGAGATGGAGGATGCTTCCGATGAAGTCTATGACTATATCCTTACCTGCATCTGCCCTGTGGATCTGTCCAAGCCGGGGCTAAGCTACAACGCAGTGGAAAACACCTTCCAGAACCGTATCCGGGACTGGGTGGTAGGTATGCCGGACGCTGCTTTCCTGTTCCCCGCCTTCAATGACCGGAGTACCGATCTGCACAGCACTCTGTACTATTCCAAGGATGCGGAGGAATTAAAGGAGAACTTCGTGGATCTGATGTTAGGCTGTCCTCTTCCTCTGTCCGCAGGCGGTCAGAAGGAAACCTTCCAGTCACTGGTGGAGGAGACGTTAGGCGATACCTGTGATATCGAGACGGTGAAAAATATCCACGAGAAAATGAATGAGATTGCCCAGGAACATAAAGAAGATCCCGAACCTGTGGTATTGGATAAAAATGAAGTAAAGACCATTTTTGCCAGCAGCGGTGTAGCCAATGACCGCATGGAGGTCTTCGACCAGTGTTTCGATGCCACTGCCGGTGAAGCTACTTCCCTCATGATGACCAACGTCTACAATCCCCGCAGCTTTGAGGTAAAGACACCAGATGTGGTCATCAAGGTCAATCCCGAGCGCACGGATCTCGTCAACACGAAGCTGATCGACGGCAGACAGTGCCTCGTCATCGAACTGGACGGTAATATCGAGGTCAACGGCATTGCCGTACGGGCTGCCGGAAGCGAAGCATCTGATAATTCCATAGAAGATTAAAACATCTTTACTATATTCATGAAGTCAGGGGCAAAAACCCCTGACTTTGTTGCCTACGAATTGTTCCGTGCTGCGCACTCCCGCTTCTCCGCTCTGTTTCGGTCCGTGCTAAGCATGTGGGCTTAGACCTTTTGACCCTGGTATCATATACATTGCATTATGATGCTCTCGCACTTAGGATATCCGATCTGAGAGCTGTTCAGGGACAACGTATAATTATCTGCCATCCCCCATTTCTGATCCGTATAAAAATTGTAGTTTGTTCTGCGCCTTTTATCTGTATCATTTATCTTTTTTACTGCATCAGCTTCACTGACATTGTATAGTTTGCAGATGCGCTGTACCTTTTCCTCCATATTACCGTGTATGAAAACATTCAGTACATCATCTCTGCTTTTTAAGATAAAATCCGCATTTCTTCCTATGATCACACAGCTTTCCTTTTCAGCAATTTCCAGGATCACTTTTCTTTGTGCCTCATACACTATGTCCTCAATTGATTTCCCGGTAATGTCACGTCCTGTAAAGGCATAGGCAAACATGCCTTTCTTAGGAGATAACTCTGCATTTTCCTGAATGTATTTCGGTGAAAGTCCCGACTGTTCTGCGATCTGTCCTATGATATCCTTATCATAATAAGCAATACCAAGTTTTTTTGCCACTTCTTCACCGATAAAACGGCCTCCGCTTCCAAACTCTCTGCTGATTGTAATGATCCTTTTTGTCATAGCTGCTTCCTCCTTAACCTAAGCTTTCTACTTTGTTTCTTTCGATTTTCTTTAAAAATACATATCCTGCCAGACATGCGATAAACTCTGTAATGAGAAATGACCACCAGATCAGGGAAACTCCCATCTGTCCGTTTCTTACAAAAATGGAGAATATCCCGGCAAGCGGTAATATAATGACAAGCTGTCTGAGCAGTGAAATCACAAGGGATTCCAAACCTCCGTCCAATGCCTGGAAAATTCCCTGATATGCTACATTGATCCCTGCGAAGATAAAGCTGATGGAAATAATCCTCATTGCTCCGATAAAATACTCTCTTGACTGTCCTGCATTAAATAAAGTTGCAAAAGCCCCCGGGAATATTTCTGTGATCGCCACTCCAATGACCATAAGCACGATCGTATATAGCAATCCATATCTGATGCCATCCCGGATTCTCTGTTTACTATGCATTCCGTACGCAAAAGCGATGATCGGCGTGATCGCATCTCTAAGTCCGAAAGCAAGAAATAACACAAACTGCTGTACCTTATAGAACAATCCATATGCTGTCTGCGCCGAAGGACTGAATTTTAAAATCAGGTTCATCACATAAACCATGATAGACATAAGTGCCTGTGCAATAATGGCCGGAAGCCCAATCGCATAGATTTCCCCGATGATCCCACCATCCGGCTTCATATATTTCACACCATGCTCAAATTCCTTATTGCATTTTATGTGGAATACAAACAACAGTACCGCAGACGCAACCTGTCCGATCACAGTGGCATAGGCAGCTCCCTTTACTCCCATTTCCGGAATAGGACCGATACCATAAATCATAATCGGATCCAGAATAATATTGACCACTGCTCCCACGACCTGACCGATCGTAGAATACAGGGAACGTCCTGTTGCCTGCAGCAGCTTTTCAAATAATGAAAAGAAAATAATGCCAAATGCAATCACGCAGCATATTCTTAAGTAGTCTGTTCCCATGGAAATCACTTCCGGATCAACTGTCTGTGATGAAATGTAAGCTTTTACCCCAAATATTCCAAACAGCAGACATATTACATAGATGAGTACTCCGAGAAATAAGCTGTTGCCTGCAACTTTTGAAGCCTTTTTCCCATTTCCCTGTCCAAGTGTTCTCGCAAGCAGCGCATTTGTCCCTACTCCGGTTCCGATCGCAACTGCTACCATAAGCATCTGGACCGGGAACACCAGCGTAAGTGCATTAAGCGCAGACTCACTTCCCGATCTCATATTTCCAACAAAGGCGCTGTCCACAATGTTGTAAACTGCCTGCAATGCCATAGATAATATCATCGGTATACCCATCTTCACCATGAGCTTATTTACCGGCATCTCCTTCATCCTGTTACTTTCTGCCATCTTCCTTTCATCCTCCTTGTTTTGCTTTTTTGCACAAAAAAAGTGTGTGCTCACCGCATAAGCTGGACTTACGCTGATAAGCTACACACTTTTTATTACATTATATTTTTATTTTTTCAAAAAGTCAAACAAAAAAATTTCTTTATTATTAAAAAGTTTTCTATATCACATCTTGAAATACTGCATGCTCTCGGCCAGCTCATCCGCAATCTTCTTCAGCTGTCCGGCACTGTCATATACCTGCTTAAAGGTATCCAGAACCTCCTGTGTCTCGGTATAGGTCTGCTGCGTACTATCTACATTGTCATGCGCAATCTGCGAAAGCTGCTCCACAGCCTCCATGACTTCTCCACGGGACTCAGCCAGTCTGCCGGTACTCTCTCTGATCTGCAGGATACTCTGCATGGAATCTTCAATCTCCTTCAATACCTCTGAGACATTAGCTCTGGTCTCCTGCATGCTGCCGCTCTGTTCCGTAATGATCTCCTGCATCCGCTGCATGATCTCCATTTCCCGGGCGGAATCTTCCATCAGTTCTCTGGTGGTCTCTTCAATCTCGTGGCCGGACTGGTTGGACTGTTCTGCCAGCTTTTTGATCTGGTCTGCCACCACAGCGAATCCTCTTCCGCTCTCTCCGGCTCTGGCCGCTTCGATGGAAGCATTCAGGCTCAGCAGGTTCGTCTCCTCGGCAATGGACGTAATGAATTCCATGGCTGTATTGATCTTTTGGATCGATACGTTGGTGCGGTCGGTCTGTTCCTTGACCTCTCCGATGATCCGCTCCACTTCTTCATTGATATGGCACAGCTGTGCCAGCGTATCTGCGGTCTTCTTACTGGACTTCTGCATGGAAGCTGCATTTTGGTTCAACGTATCCACTTCTGTGGATGTCTCTGTGATATGCTCTCCCATGATCCGCATATTCTCGGAAGTACTCTCGGAATTCTTCGACTGCTCCGTAGAATTTGCCACCACCTGACTTACAGCGTTCTGTACTTCGTTCATGGTACCGTTGGTAGTGTCTGCTGCATTTCCCAGCGCCCTGGAAGCCTCCAGCAGACTCTCGGAATTCTGGGAGATTCCTTTCAGGATACCTTTCAGAGTATCCTTCAGTTTTACGGTAACCCTGGACAGATCTCCGATCTCATCCTTCCGCTTTAACATCTTGTCATCGACCCAGACGGTCAGATCACCCTCTGCGACCTTACCCATGATGCTGATACTTTTCTTGATATTGTGGCTGATAGATGTCGCAAGCTTCAGCCCCACGCCGATGCACAGGATCATTGCCACGCATACTGCTGCACCAATGCCGAAAATGATTCCGTTTACTACCGCATCCTTGTTTTCTTTATCGGTACCGACAAATACCATACCAATAATCTCATCATCGGAGCCATTCTGATAGACCGGCATGAAATAGCCGTAATTCATAACCCCGTCCAGAGAGACCGCACTGCTGAAATACTCTTCTCCGTTCTGTAATACCTTCTCCACGATCCGCTCTCCTGCCGGAGAATTCAGAATCCGATCTCCGTTACTATCCAGTGCGGAGGTCATGATTCTGCGGTCTCCGTAGAAAAAGGTTACGTCCATTCCGGTATTGTCTTTGATTCGGTCCACCAGACTTTCGGAATGTGAGATATTATAGCTGCCTTTCCATATGTCGCCATTACTGGATTCCATATAGTCACCGGTGTTCTGGTCATACGCTGCCAGCGTTGCCGCAGCCGTTCCCTTCAGTCCTTCTTCGATTTCCTCCATCATGGAACTGCGTACCGTCGTCAGCATAAAAAAGATAGATAACAGTCCCAACAATACTACCGGTCCGATGGTCATTGACAGAATCTTTTTTTGTATACTCATGAAAATGCCCCCTATTCTACCACAGATACGGTCTTGAAATACCAGTTGATACCTCCGGTGATCGTTGCATCATCCAGCGTTGTTCCTTCTTTGCCCACGGTCTCTCCCGTATTGGTCTCGATCACACCGTCAAATACCCCATTTTCTCCGGATAAAATCTGCTTCTTGGCTTCCTCTACTTTCTCTTTCGTTCCTTCCGCACAGAAATCCGCCAGATCCGTGATGCTCACCAGATTTTCATTCATGCCGCCGTAATAGTTGCTGCCGTCCCAACTGCCGTCAATGACGCTCTGCACTGCTGCCGTATAGTAAGCACTCCAGTTCCATACCACACTGCACAGGCAGGACTGCGGAGCATCCTTACTCATATCCGAGTTATATCCGATACTGTACACACCCTTTTCCTGTGCCAGTGTCTGGGGATATACGGTATCACAATGCTGTGCAATCACATCACAGCCCATATCCAGTAACGTCTGTGCCGCAGCTTTTTCTCCCTCGGGATCGTACCAGCTGTTTGTCACCCTTACATATACTTTTGCGTCCGGATTGACCGAATAGATGCCGAGTGCAAAGGCATCAATACCGCCGGTGACTTCCGAATTGGAAGAATCCATAGCTGCCACATACCCGATTTTATTGGAAGAAGTATTCATTCCCGCCACGATACCGCTCAAATATCTCGCCTGATAAATTCTTCCAAAATAATTGTTAAAGTTCTTGCCGTTGCTCATATATCCCGTGCCGTGGGAAAAATACACATCCGGATATTCTTCCGCCATCTCTGCCGTAGTCTCCATATATCCCCAGCTGGTGGTGAAGATGATATTGCATCCATCGTCGATACATTCCTGAATGGCCTGTCTGGTCGCCTTGGCATCGCCGTCGTTGACATTGATCTTACGTACGATCTGATCATCTGATAATCCCAGATTCTGCTGCATTCCCTGAATTCCCAGATCATGCGTATATGTATAACCGCTGCCCTCCGCCGGATCCGACAGATGCAATACTCCTACCTTGATCTCCTCCTTTGGAATCCCTGCAGTCTGTGTTGTTGCGCTGCTGCCGCTTTCCGACTGCACCACCTGCGTCGTCCCATTGCCACCTCTTGCCTCATATCCGATGTTTGTAGCATAATCGTCCACTTCTCCGGTACTACCACAGCCTGTCAGAAGTGCACACCCCAGCAGAATTGCCGCTACCTTCCGAAAGTTTCCTGTTTTACCTCTTCCCATATACAAGTACCCCTTTCTCTTTTGTAGTCTATGTATATCTCTTATCTGTACCGTCTGATTTTTCAGAATCGGTTGATTCTACAAATATAAACTACAGCCTTCCCTTATCCCCTGCTTCCATGGCAGGTAAAATAAATCACCTGATACTCTTTTGCGATCTCTGTAAGGAACCGCATTGCTCCCTTGGTCCGGTTCTCATCCAGATTCACAAAAGGGTCATCCAGAATCAAAAACGGCTTCTGTTCCTCATACATAGCTTCCACCAAAGCAAGTCTCATACAGATACCAATCAGGTCACGGTTGCCCAGACTCAAGTTTCTGATGTCTCGGGGCATATTGCCTTCAACGACCTGCAATCTGGTATTGGCATCCATCTGATAATTTTCGCATTCCGTTCCCGTGAGAATTCTGTAATATTTCCGGAACCCCTGCATGACAGGTTCTGTATATTTCGCAGTGAACGAACTCTTTGCCTGTTCCAACAGATTTTTTGTCATTCCAAGCAATTCATATTGTTTGAGTCCTTCCTCTGTCTTCTCCTGCAACGCTTCCAGCTCTTCCTGCATATTTTCCACATTATCCCAGGATTCCTGCAAGTCGGAAAGTTGCTTCTGATAGCTGTCAATGGTCTGAAAACGTTCTTCCATACGCTCCGAAAGGACCTGCATTTCATCTGCCAGACTTTCCAGGGATTCCTCTCCCTCCGGGACCTTCAGTGCCAGAAGTGCCGGAATGTCCTCTTTCGCTTCAAACGCTTTTATCTCCTGCTCGATTCTCCGATATTCCTGTAACTCCTTCTCATAATCCTTTCTATGACTTTCCAGTTCGGCCAGCTGTTCTTCCGGATGCTCCTCCGGAATCAGCTGCAACGACACAAAATAGTCTTTTACCTGTTCTTCCAGCGCTTCGTATTTCTGTTTTTGCTGTAAATATTTCTTTTGTTTTTCCAGTAAAAGCTGTCTCTGTCTGCACTTTCCCACCAGTTCATGCAATGCCGCAAGATAATTTTGTGTTTCCGGTACTTCTCCGTATTCTGCAAAAAACTGCTGCAAATCTTTCTGCAATGCGGCAATTCTCGCAGTCTTTTCATCCGATCCGTCCTGCTTCTGCCGCTCCAAAAGTGCCTCGTAATCTCTTCTCTTATTCTGCAGTTCCACAAGCCAGGAGGTCAGTTCCAGTCCTTCCCGAAGTCCCCAACGAGTGCAGAAATCCTCAATCTGTCCTTCCTCTATGCGGACCTGTGCCTCAAGTTCTTCCATTTCCTGTTCCAAATAAGAAAGCTCTGTATTTTCTCCCGTTTGGACTTTGGATCTGCCTGCTGTAAACAACAGTGCCGCTGCCACAGTTGCAATTCCCAGTACGATCAGGACTCCTCCGATCACTCCCTGTCCCAACAGGATCACAGCAAAACCGCCAAGCGCTAAAAGAATGCCAAAAAGCAATAGCATTTTTTTCCTTTTACCTGCTTCTTCCTGCTCCCGTAAGCATCTGGCATCTTCCTGTGCCTGTATGGATTGCAGGGTTTTCCTCTGTATTTCTTTCGCCTGCAGAAGACTTTTTCCTTCATTGCGGTTCGTCCAGGCATTTTTTACACTGTCGATCTCCGCTTCCTGCGGCATTCCTTCCGCAAAATATCCGGAAAGCTCCTCTAACCGTCTGCTCTCTTCCCCTGACAGGGCATTTTTTCTTATCGTACTTTCCAGGCTCTCAAGTTCTTGTGCCTCAGCATATTTTTCTTCCAGTCTGGCATTGTCCACCATGGGAAAATTATCTTTACGCTGCGCCTGTTCTTCCTCTGTCAGGCAATAGATTTCCATTGCTTTGCGGACAGAAATCCCCTGATTGCAGATGGCTGTTTTTTCGCGTAATTCTTCCCCTTTTGGTATCACGCCGTTAAAATAGCTTTCCGCTTCTTTTAAAGTCTGCTGTCTCTGTGCCATTTTTGCACGCAGATCCAGGTACTTCTCTTTTTTCGCCTGCTGGTCCTTATAAATTCCCAGTTTCTTTTGTCTCTCCTGCAGTTCTGTCAGTTCCGCAGAAAGCTTTTCTCTCTCCTCGATCGCCGCCTTTTTCCGGGTATCAATACTTTCCATCGTATTCTGTATCTCCTGCCCGTTACGGATCTGCGTCTTCAGTTCCGTAATGCGGTCCTTGCTCTGACGGAGCGATCCGGTCTTACGCGAGGGTGACATGCTGTTTAACAGATCGTTCAACCGCTTGTCCGCTGTCTCAAAATTATTGATATCGTCCGTATTCTCCGCCAGATTCCCGATCTTGGCATTGATGCCGTCCGTAACAAAGGTCTCGCAGTCATTCTGTGAGATGAAAATCGTTCGTTCAAAGGATCCTGCGTCGATCCGGAACAACTCTTCTCCCAGATTTTGTGTGAAATCTCTGCATGGCAGATTTGTTTTCGTATCTGTCAGCTGAAATTCATCTTCTGCGCTTTTACTTCCGAAGGTTCTGCGGACAGAATATTGCTTTCCTTCACTTTCAAATTGCAGTTCTCCGCCGTAGACGCCCTTTTGCCAGGGACTGTATCTCTTCCTCTCATTTTCCAGCGGATCTCTCTTCCCTTCATTCCGGAATCCAAACAGCATAACGCGTAAGAATGCAGCCAGTGTGCTTTTTCCCCAGCCGTTTTCCTCACAGACGGTGTTGCAGCCATCTGTAAAATCATAGGTAAAGTCACTTAGTTTTCCGAAATTCTCAATGTGACATTTGATCAGTTTCATGCGTCCAGGATCTCCTCTCCGGCCAGTGCCTGCAATCCGTAATGTATCACTGTCGCCTTGTCCTCTTCCGGCAGATCCGCTCTGCCCATGACAGTACGGATAAACTCTCCCTTTAAGGACTTGTCCTTTGCAAAAGCAGCATAATCCACCAGATACGCAGAGTTGTCCTTAATCTTCACAAAATAAAAAAGGGAGCTGAACTGATGTAGCAGAAAATCAATATCCTTTTCACTTTCCACATCTATTTTCCCGACCAGTTCATACTTGATCAGACTTTTCTCCGGGTAACCTTTCCCGGTTGTCTCATCTCTCATCCGTTCCAGGATTTCCATCGTGGATTCACAACCGGTAATATCCACCGGAATGGTATAGAGCTTCCGGGATGCGAAAGGAATAAAAGTACTGTCAATTGTACCTGTCAGCTCATCAATGTCAAGCATCACAAATCCATGTTCTCCGCATTCGTCAAACCCTCTGCCCTCCAGACAGCCGGGATAGCAATAGACGCCTCTCGCATCCAGACGCTCTTTTTTATAGCTGTGGATGTGTCCCAGGGCAAGATAATCAATTCCCTTATTTTTCAATGCCGTCAGATGAATGATCTCCGCCTTATCTCTCGCACTGTATTCCGATTCCTGCCCATGCAGAACTACAATGTTGCATTGATCCACATCCAGTGACAGCGTATTATATATGCTTCCGCTGTTTTCCGGTGTCAGTTCCACCCCGGTAACTGCAACTCCCTTACCTGAGGTATTCTCCGTCCCTGAAAGTTCATAGCTTGTCCAGTTGTTCCCGAATAGATGAAGATTCTCCGGAAGTTCCGAAAGGCTGGACGTAAAGCTTCCTTCGTCATGATTCCCCTGTAAATAATAAAAAGCTATTTGGGGATGTCCCTGAATTAAGTCTTTTACCACATTCCGGGCGGTAGCGGATACGTTTTTCGTATCGAACAGATCTCCTGCGATTATGATCGCCGACACGCCCTGTTCTGCCCCGTATGCAACCATATTCTGAAAGGTAGTCAGCAATTCCGTCTTGCGTTCTCTCGCTTTTTCTTTGGTCAGATTTGCACTCATTTTGGAATCCAGATGGATATCCGCACAATGGATGATTTTCATATTGCTGCCTCCCGCATTAACCCTGTAGCACCTGTTGCAAAAGCTTGTAACGATGCAGAATCTCATTCGCAAAACCGCATCTGTGATGCTCTCGTTTTGCAGACATATTCATTATATACGAATCTTTGTTCGATTACAACAAAAACGTATCGGTAGTGAGACATTTGGTCTCATTTCCCGATACGTTTTTTTCAGATGTTGAATCACCTATGTTTATGACTATACCTGCAGTCTGCCGGCTGTAATGAGTTTGCCGCTTTTTCTGTCAAATAACAGAATATCTTCTCCACCGATCTCGAACTTCACTTCCTGACCGATCTTGTAGGCGGTATTGCCAAAGACTACGCCGGTCAACAGGAAATCACCGATACGAAGCTTAATCGTGGATTCCATACCGGTAGGCATGGCACCGTAGATCACGCCGTCCAGTCCTGCACCATCGTGTAATTGCAGGGCTTCGGGACGTACACCGATGACAAAATCCTCGTTGGTGATCACGGGAGCTTCCTGCAGTGCGTAATCGTCCTCGTTCACTCTGGCAATATGATACTTGAAGACTTCATCCTTATTGGATTTCTCCACAGCTTTCTTATCCTGCATTTTCTCTTTGTGACGGGCTGCCTCATCGGCTTCGTTCTTATCTCTCTCTGCAAACCATCTTAGCAGATCCAGATGTTCTTTCGGAACAAACTTTGCCTTTCTACCGTCTAAGATCGTCACATCCAGGCTACCGTTTTCATTCTGCACACCCTTGGCTTCGATAAAATTAATGGAAGGATTTCCTACGAAATCAGCCACAAACAGGTTGTTGGGTCTGCTGTACACAGTCAACGGTGCTTCATACTGCTGCAATACACCGTTGTTGATCAGACAGATCTTCGTTGCCAGTGTCATAGCTTCCATCTGGTCATGGGTTACATATACGAAGGTGCTTCCGGTCTCTACATGCAGACGCTGCAGTTCATATCTCATTTCCAGACGGAGTTTCGCATCCAGGTTAGACAGTGGCTCATCCATGAACAGTACCTGGGGTTCCGGTGCCAGTGTTCTGGCAATAGCAACTCTCTGCTGCTGTCCACCGGACAGTTCTGCGGGATAACGGTTCATGAACATTCCGATCTTAACGATACGAGATACTCTGCGTACCGCCAGGTCTATCTCTTCCTTGGAATATTTTCTGACCCTGGTTACTACCTTGCCACCGGATACGACTTCGAATTTCTCGTTAAGCTCTTCCCCTTTTTCCTTATGACCTGCCAGGATACTGTCCAGCTTGGCAGTCAGTTCCTGCTTCTTTTGTTTTGATGTACTTTCTTTGTCTGCTGCCTCGTGGAGTTTGTAATTATACAACTCCTTTGCAGTATAGATAGAAATGGTATAATTATCGATCAGCTTCAGGTAGACCATATCCAGGTCTAATTTTCCCTTTTTATCTCTACATTCCTCAATGAGTTTTACCAGCTCTCCCGGATTCTCCAGTGCCTTGATCATACTTTTTAAAGCTTTGGCATCCTCATCGATCACGGGAAGTTCTTCCTTGATATTGCCCAGTCCGAAGGAGATGTTCTGGTATACCGTCATGTTCGGCCACAGTGCGTAGTTTTGGAACAGGAATCCGACTTTTCTCTTATTTGCGGGAACATTGATTCCCGCTTCACTGTCGAATACCACCCGGTCTCCGATCTTGATCTGCCCGCTGGTAGGGGTCTCCAGACCGGCGATCATACGTAAGGTAGTGGTCTTGCCGCAACCGGAGGGACCAAGCAGAGTGATAAAGGAATTGTCCTCCATATCCAGACTCAGATCATCTACCGCATAGAATTTTCCCCAACGTTTTGTAACATGTGTTAATTTGATTTCCGGCATAGTTATTTACCTCCGATACCTTCATCCAGGCTGGACCCGGTCAGTTTATTTACTAAAGTATTAAAAATCAGGATCGTTACGATCAGGATCAGGTTGATGGCGCTGGAGAATGCATACAGTCCCATCTCATCGAAATAATCCAGTGTCGTGGAGAGGATAAAGCCCTGCGTACATAACAGTAAGAACAGGGACAGCTCTCGCAGACAGGTCATGAACGGAAGCATATATCCGTTGATAATGGAAGACTTCTGGATCGGAATGATGATCCGAAGCATTCTCTTGTACCAGGGAATATCCTGGATGATGGCCGCTTCCTCAATCTCTCCCGATAGCTGCAGCATGGAGTTCAGTGCACTTCTGCTGGCGAAAGGAATGTACTTGATCACGCCTGCGATGATCAACAATGTGTAAGTATTGAACAGGTTGATCTTGTCATTGGAGAACAGGATGAAGAAGGCTGCGCCCACTGCCAGGGACGGCATCAGGTACGGCAGGAATGCCACACCGTTGACGTAATTCGCCCATTTACTTCTCCGGTTCTTGGATACTGCATAACCGATCAGGGTACCGATGGTACCTGCGATCAGAGCACAGCAGACAGCTACTAACATCGTTCCCTTGAATGCTCTCCAGATCAGCGGATTGTGGAGAATACCGGGCTGTCCGTACAGAGCACCGGCTCCGTTGTTATCCGTCAGCCACCACTTGGTGGTCAGTGCGCTGGAATCCATGGTATATAGGAAACTATAATCTCCCGGATTCGGAAGGAAAGTCTCCAGTGCAAAGGACAGGATCGGGAAAATACTGGTGAAGAAGGTGATGACGATCAGGATGATCGCGATCAGATATTTCCCAACCTTTCCTAAGTTGATCTTGGAGATCTGTCCGGATTTACCGGTAACCGTCGTATAATTCTTACGGCTCTTTAAGCTCATCTGGTTCATTAACAGGATCGCCACACCGAAGATCATCATGATGATGGCAAGAATACTGGCTTCCCCGGTATACTTGGAGTTCATGGAGATGTACTTGGTGGACAGAGTGGTCAGTCCCAGGTAGTGAGGTACGGGATAACTTCCCATGGCGCTTCCGAATACCAGCAGGATCGTGGAAAGAATCGCCGGTTTTACCATGGGTAAAGTAATACGGAACATGGTCTTCCACTTCGGTGTATCCAAAATCGTCGCTGCTTCCTCCAGATTGGCATCCATGTTGCGGAAGATTCCGCCGATCAGTATGTAGGCAAAGGGGGCATAATGCAGTCCCAATACTACTGCACTGGGGAACAGCCCCAGGCACCACCATTTGGGCATCGTAATATTAAAAAGCGAAGCCAGCAGTCCGTTGGAGGTTCCGGTGACTGCATTACTGTTGAATACATTCTGCCATACCACTGCCAGTGTCCACTGGGGCATGATGTAGGGGAAAATAAAAATGGAGCTTAAATATTTTTTACATTTTAAATTGGTTCTCGTAATTAAGAATGCGAACAAACCGCCGAACAAAATGGAGATCAGGCAGGTAAAGACTGCCAAAAGAACAGTATTTAACAGCGGTGTCCACAGATTTGTTCTCGCCAGTTTACTGGTGAACAGATCCACATAGTTGGCAACGGAATATCCGCTTGCTTTTCCGGTAAGATGTGCATCGATGGTGCCTGGATGGATCTTGAAGGTATCCTCGACGATTGCCACGATCGGCGCCACTGTGGTAAAAGTAAGTACGATACCAAACAGAAGCAGAATGATATTTTGTGGCTTGGAGAAATACGTCTTGATCTTGTTCAGAACAATCACCATCTTGCTTGTTTTTTTTGTGGCACTCTGATTCATGGTTAACCTCTCTTCCCAATACAAGCTTTTGGTCCTGTAAACCATCCACCCCTGCGAATAAGAAAACTGCTACTTACATGCAGGCATGATGTAGCAGATTTTCTTATTCTGACAGGACGAATAGTCACTTTTTTATATCATATATCACTCATATCACTCAGCAGTATACTTCGGTAACAGTTCGATCCAGCTTCCTACCGTGAAGGATACGGATGCGCAGTACTCAGGATCTTCCAGCACCAGTTCGCCATCGGTAGACCACCAGTCGAAGCCTCTGTCATTCTTGCTCTCGTATACAACATTACCGTTCTCATCATTACCGCCGGTGCTGTGCTGATAGGTAGCTTCGATTGCCTTTGCCACTTCAGGGTTAGCGGAATAACCGCCCATGTCTTTGCCCCATGCGCTGAAGCCGTCTTCCGTACAGGTCATGTATGCGATGAAAGCACATGCCGTCCAGGGCAGAGGACTGTTATCAGTAACGAACAAGTAATGACAGTAGCCGTAGCCACCGATTCCCTTATAACCATCCTGATAAGCGGCAACCTTGATATTGTTCACAGATACACCTGCGGATTCTTCTACGGAGCGTAGTTTACTGTATACTAACAGTCCACACTGATCGGTAGCGGAATCGGATACCAGCGTATTACAGATAGGTCCATCATCGGTCTGGGCATTGTAGCTGCCTACCCAGAGTTTGATCCATGCCAGGGCATATTTACCATCAGCGCCTAAGCCTAAATCATTTGCCTCGGATTCCATCTCATCAATCGTGGGCTGGAAGTAAGCCTGCTCATCAGCGGGTAATGCATTGAAAGCATCCTTTAACATGGCTGCGTATTTGTCTTCGGTCAGCATGTACAGGAAATTCTTACCTACAACCTCGGAATCAATATCCATAAACAATGCGTGAGTTCCTTCCGCTACGAAGTCCCAGCAGTTGTCATATACTTTGTCTCCGGTACAGTTGTATTCGAATACCTTATTCAGCGTCTGTAATGCCAGATAACCGTCCACCGCATCGGGTGTGGTTCCGTTAGCCTCTGCCCATTCCTTGGGAATGAACGTATCCAGTATTCCGGTCTGTGTCATCTTGGATTCGATCTGATTACCATCCTGGATCAGGGTCATTGCGAAGGTTCCTTCCGGCTTCAGGGAATCAGCGGTCAGCTGTTCAAAGATCTTGTTGTTCTTAGGCTGCTGCCAGTCAAATTCCATGCTGTAAGAAGGATCAATAGACTGCAGATACTCGATGAACAGAGGAAGTGCTGCTTTACCACGGCTGGAATTACCTACACCGTAAAAGGTCTTGCCGTTGGATTCCTCGATGGCCTTCTGTGCCAGTTCCTCCATGGTCATTCCTTCTGCCTGTTTGATGATCTGCTGAGTTGCAGTAAGATTTGCGTCGTCGGTTGCCTCCGGGGTCTTGGTCTCTGCCACCGTCTCGGTTCCGGCTGTCTGTGTGTTATCTGCGCTTCCAGTTGCCTGGTTCTGGGTCTCGCTGCTGCCGCATCCGGCTAACATACCAACACTCAGTGCACAGATCATAAGTAACGATACTACTCTTTTCTTCATATGCTGTCCTCCCTTGAAACATATAGTTTGTATAACCCTTCATGGTCCACTTACTTGGAATGGGATGTTTCCCTCTTCCGTTCTGATGATTCTATTATACGTTGGGAATTCAGCAATTTGTATAAGGCAAAACTGTTATTATTTTAATATTTCTGATACTATGTATAGTTTTTCTGCTATTTTATCGTTTCTTTTGTGCATCTTTGTGGTTTTACATGCTTCTATCCTGGTATTCAGAGGGAGTAACACCAACAATCCTCTTAAAGCTGCTGGAAAAATGTGCAACATCACGATAGCCCACCTGCTCCGCAACTTCATACACCTTATTCCGGCAGTCATTCAACAGTTTCATGGCAGTGCGCATACGCACTCTGGTGATGTATGCCGCCACCGTGTAATCCGTCTCCCTCTTGAATGTATGACTCAAATGTCCTTCACTGATCCCCAGGTGCTCTGCGATCTCTGCCACACACAATTCCGGATCCCCATAATGAGCGGAGATATAGTCTACGGCTGCCATAACATATTTGCTCTTGTCGCCTTTATTTAAGACCAGTTCGGGAAGCGGCTCCTCCTTGCTGTTTTCCAATTTTTCCTGTGTCCTCTTACGTTTCTCCAGTGCATTGTTCACTGCCTGTTCCAGTTCCCCGTCTCCAAAAGGCTTTAACAGATAGTCACTGGCCAATAATTTCAGAGCGCTCTGCGCATAGGAGAATTCACTGTAAGCAGTTAAAAAGATCACACTGACATCATTACCTTCTGCCCTCAGTTCCTTCAGCATTTCGATGCCGTCCATTTTGGGCATACGGATATCGCAGATCAACAGATCCGGATGATATTTCCGCACGGCTTCCAGTCCTTCGATCCCATTGCCGGCTTCCGCCACGACGACACAGTTCAGTGCCTGCCAGTCTGTCTCCATCACGATTCCTCTGCGCACCAGCATCTCATCGTCGATCACGATCACTTTGTACATCGTATTACTCCCTCCATTGTCTCTTCCCGTTTTCGGTATTTCCCCACTATCCGGTAAAAATTCCCCTCTGTCCGTTGCTCTGTATCGGTTCCTCAGGCTTCTCCGTATCTTACCGGCAATCGTAATGTCACTTTCGTACCGTGGACTTCGCCTTCCTCTTCTGTTCGCTGTCCGTCCGTAGGGTTTTCGGCGTGTGAGGTAAGGCTCTCCATATGAATGCCGTATTCTTCCCCATAGGTCAGCCGGATGATGGTATCCACGTTAGAGACCCCGATATGCCCCACCAGCTGCTCCTGTCTTCTGTGATTGATGGCATCTATCCGTTCTTCGGGAGCGCCGCAACCGTCATCGGTTACTTCAATACACAGAACATCTTCCTGTCCTGTGATCCGCACAAGGATATTTCCTTCTTCACTCTCCTTTAATCCGTGTAGTACCGAGTTCTCCACGATGGGCTGTATGATCAGCTTGGGGATCACGCACTCTTCCAGTCCCTCCTGCAGATCCACGGTGTACGAGAACTTATCATTGAAACGGATCTTCTGGATATCTACATAACAGTTCACCAGTTCCAGTTCTTCTTTCAGATAGATGAACTGTCTCTTGGAGATACTGGTCCTAAGGATCTTCGCCAGTCCCGCCGCCATGGTAGCAATCTCCGGGATATGGTTGGCCTTCGCCACCCATTTCATGGTGTCCAGTGTGTTATACAGGAAATGAGGATTCAGCTGTGCCTGCATCATGGCAATATGGGAAGCATTGAGTTCCTTCTGCTTCTCCACCTTATCCTGCACGCTTTGCTCCAGTTCGTTGGCCATGATATTAAAGTTCCGGGACATCTGTCCCAGCTCGTCCTCTCTGTCGGAGACGATCCTGACGGTAAGGTCTCCTTCCTGCAGTGTACGCATGGCCGTATTCATCCGTTCGATAGGACGGGTCATATTTCTACCCAGCCGGGAAGCCACCAAAACACACAGAATGACACTGATGGTCAGCATCACGATCAACACACTGTACATGGAGTTCAATACTTCTGTTGAAAACACGCTGGGACAGGACAATGCAGTATACAATCCACTGTCTCCCAGCGGCTGGACCAGCAGTTCTCCGGCACGATATACTCCCAGCAGCTTATGACCAACCATGAGTTCTTCCCGGATCTGCTCTTCCTGCAGGTTACCATTATCATAAATGGTTCTCCAGAAGGGGTCCATGATTGCTATCTCCGCTTTGGCATTTCCCTTATCATGAAGCACTTTTTCAAAATTTTCTGCGCGCATGCTGATCACAATATAACCTTCCGGTATACCGTCTTTTCCCATAAGTTTACCCGCTGCATACAATAAAATCTTGCTGTTATTAGTATCTGCACGCCGCAGCACCAGCGTCTCTTTACTATCCTCGACTGCTTTCAGGATGCCCCAGTATACCGGCAGATCTGTCTTGGCACTTCCCTGTGCCGTAGTGTAAATACATTTTCCGTTTTTATCATACAGATCAAATTGGGCATATTCTCTGTAATCAGCCACTTCCCGATAGAATTGCAGGTAAATCTTGCTCTTCGACCAGGTGTCATCTTCACCTATCTGTTCCACGATCCGGGTGTTAGCATTTATATTCTCCACTACCATTTCGAACTCCTGAAACAATTCCAATATGCCAGCATCTATCTGTTCCGCCTGCTCTGTTACTTTTTTCTCATAATCGCTGTTGATCTTGGTCTCCATAGTCTGGATCAGGAATACCCCAAAAAGCAATAACGGCAATAACGCAACTACACCGAAGCAGACCAACAGCTGTCTGTGAAACGACTTTTTAATCCACTTTTTCATCTGTTCTCCCCTGTAACGTCTCCCATGTGTTCAGAATTTTTTCCTTTTCCTGAGAAGCCCAATGAATATCATAATCGATCGTTTTTAATTTTGTCTGCTCCGGTGCTGCATACTCTTCCATATCATTGCGGACAGTTCTCCGGAAAAAGGCTTCCTCCACCAGTCTCTGTACATCACTACTTACGGTAAATTCCAGAAATAATTTAGCATTTTCCATATGCTTTGCGCCCTTGACGATCGCTGTAGCGTCCGGTATGGCACTGGTGCCGTCCGTGGGGTAGATCACTGTAATATCTGCCCCTTCCAGAATCTTTTGTCTCGCCATTCCCTCCGTGGTAATACCTACCAGTCTGGTTCCGGCATTGACTTCCTCCAGTACTGCCACAGATGAGGGTGACAGGTAACCATCCAGTGCACCGGTAAAATCCTCCAGCGTCTTCTGCGCATCCTGATCCGATACCTGAAGCATCGTACAGAGTGCTGTATAACTACTGCCGGATTTCGTGGGATCTGCGAACGCGATCTTTCCCTTCCAACGATCGGTCTGCAATTCCTCCCAGGTTCTGGGAGCCGCTACGGGATAGACCAGTTTATTGTTAAAGATAAATACAGTCGGCAGCACAGAAAAGGGCGTATAGGCATCTCCCTCCGTGCGATACTGTTCCGCAATTTGATCTATTTCGCTGACTTTATATGGTTCCAGATAGTCTCTGCACTCCTCAAAATTTTCAACACCTCCACCGAACATGACATCAAAGGTACCGGGTGCATCCTGTTGTAATTCATCAAAAAGTGCCAAAGTATCTCCTGCTTTGAGCTCTACAAAAATCCCTGTACGTTCCTCAAATTCCTTGATGATCGGTTCGTATACATCTGCTTTGTGAGCGGTATAGACAATCAGTTTTCTGTTCTCCGGGATCTGATAGACCGTCTCTTCGGACTTGCTGCAGCCAGTAAGTAACAGGAGCGCCGCAGTCAGTCCGGACAGAACAGATATTCCTGCTTTATGTTTTTTACTATACGAAATCCTCATAACTTTGCCCTTATCTTTTTCGTTTGTTTATTTTCACTGTATTGTTTCTGTTATCTCTCTGGTTTTTTCGATTTTGCTCCCGGCTGCTGTCTGTTGCAGTCTCCGCATCCGGTCGTACTGCCCATACATTTTTTGCACTTCGTTCTCCAGAATGTAGTAGTGGCGGATGTATGGGATCAGCAGGATCAGGATCACTATGGGGAGTAATAAGGTGAAAAGACTGTCGGAGATCACACTTAAGACGATCGCCAGCATCTCTAACAACGCAAAAGTCACCGTAACGATCAGATGGATCAGACGCTCATGCTGGAAAAATCCCACCTGCACAAGATGCTCCTTAAGCTTGTCCTGAACCATTTCCTGCATGGTCTGTTCCTCGGTATCCGTTTTCTTTATGTCAGTTTTCTTTATGTCAGTTTTCTCTGTGTCAGTTTTCTGTGTATGCGTCTGCCTCTGTACAGCCTGCGTTGCGTATTCACCGTGCTGTGACAATGTCTGCACGTTCTGCTCCATTTCTGTCAGCCATTCATCTATCTGTTTTCGATATTGCAAAATGCGCTGCTCCATTATTTTCCCCACCTTCCCGGTACTTGTATTACTCCATCATAGCTATTCTTTCGTTTTTCGTCAATGTGCCATAAATACAAATAATTCCAAAACATAAAAAAACGCCTCTATGCATACGCATAAAGACGTTTTCCTTCATTTCAAACATAAAAATGGGGCCTATAGGGCTCGAACCTATGACCCTCTGCTTGTAAGGCAGATGCTC